>Ga0265342_10000051_pt1 | contig 124347 bp, 128 predicted proteins | sample 4CB327metaG_FD_203125 | JGI IMG/M metagenome (GOLD analysis project Ga0265342, IMG submission 203125) | Rhizosphere microbial communities from Carex aquatilis grown in University of Washington, Seatle, WA, United States - 4-CB3-27 metaG | ecosystem: Host-associated > Plants > Roots >...
CGTGTCGGAGCAGGATCGGGAACATGCATTTGGATACCGCGCCATAACCGATGATCAGGACCTTGTTCTTGAATTCCACCGCAACCCTCCCTTCAACTTACGTGCTGACGTATATCCGCATTCTCTGGTTGGTTTTTTTACCTAATAAACTGGTGATAAAAGACCACTACAGCGATACCTGCAAAGATTTTTTACCTGCCGTCATGACATAAGAAAGCAGGAGAGAACCGGAGTGGAAGGCAGCAGACCCGTCGATCCGTGCAGGACCCGTGAATCCTGGTGGCATGCACTGGACGCCGTCAAACCGTATGCACTCACCCTCCTGATCCTTACCGGTCTTCTCTGTGAACTCTTCATCCACTACTTCCTGAAGATCTCCATTGTCTATACCCAGTTTTACTATCTGGTCGTCGTCTTTGCCGGGTTCTGGTACGGGAGAAAAGCAATCTGGGTAGCCCTTTTCCTCGGGGGTCTCCAGATTGCGGTCAGCTGGATAATCACGGGGCTGATACCACCGGAATCGCTCATCCGTACCCTGCTGCTTGTCACTGTGGCCTACGTGGTCGGTTCGTTTGTCGAGCTGATGAACTGTTACCGCGACTTGCTGGAGCAGCAGAACCGTGAGCTCGTGGAGATCAACCTCCAGATCGGGAGATCCGAGGAAGCAGCCGGGATCGCGAACAAAAAACTGAGCCTTCTTACAAGTATCACCCGTCACGATATCAGGAATCAGCTGATGGCCCTCCTGGCGTTCCTGGAGCTGTCTAAGATGAAGGTCACCGATGCGGAAGCCATCTCACTCCTGGAAAAGGCCGGGGGAGCAGCACAGAATATCCAGCGCCAGATCGAATTTACGAAAAACTATGAGGAGATCGGGGTCAGTGCCCCGCAATGGCAGAATGTGAGTACTATCCTCGAAGGGCTCCGCCCCCTTCTCCCTAAAGGACAGGCCGATCTGACGATCAGGCTGGACGGGCTTGAAGTGTACGCGGATCCGCTCCTGGTAAAAGTGTTCGAGAACCTGATCGACAATTCCCTCCGGCACGGGGAACGGGTCAGGCATATCACGGTCTCCACCCTCCAGTACGGCCTTGGGGAAATCGCAATAGAGTATGCGGATGACGGGATCGGCGTGCATGACGAAGACAAGGAGCGGATCTTTGAGAAAGGGTTCGGTAAGAACACCGGTCTTGGCCTGTACCTGATCCGGGAGATCCTTGCCATCACCGGCATGACCATGAAAGAATCGGGCGAGTATGAAAAAGGCGTCCTGTTTGAGATCTTCATTCCCAAAGAGAACTTCCGGTTTTCCGGCAGCACTTCCTGATTATTCCGGCATCCGGTAACCTGAAGTCCTGTAATTTTTCGGGTGAGAATGAAGGGTATCCGGCCTACAATGATGTATTTATGGTGATGGAGAACATACATATCAGGAGTGACAAAGATATCGGTATTCTATCGATAGATATCCTTTTGAGGGGTGGCAGATTTTGGCAGACAAGAACGGACCAATAGACCAGCGTGAACTGATGATGCTCCAGAACTACCTGCAGGAATACGGGCAGCAGGCAGAGATCTTTGTCCAGCAGCTCCAGATGCTGGAGAACGGCAGGCTGGAGGCGCATGCCGCCATTGAGGCGCTCGAGGCGATGCTCGTGGCCGGGGAAGGCACTGTCCTCCTCCAGATCGGCGGAGGGGCGAGTGTCCGGGCAAAAGTCCTGGAGCCCGAAAAGGTCCTGCTCGCGATCGGCGCTGACGTGATAGTCGAGCGCCCGAACAAGGATGCCGTGGAGTTCTTAAAAGAGCGGATCATGGAGATGGAAGCCTCCCAGAAGAAGGTTGCGGAGACGCTCGACCGGCTCCGGGCCCAGATGAACGAGATAAACAAACGGATCGAGTCCGGCTACCAGCAGGCAATGGCAGCCGGCCAGGTCCCTGAATAACCGGGGCATTTACATCCATGTTCGGGGGACTTCGCGACAAACTCCGGGCCGCACGGGAGAGGCTTGGCGGCAGCATCCAGGCAGCCGCAGCTCTCCCGGAACCGGGCGGGAAGACCGGTACTGAACCCGTTCAGGCAGTTCCGCAGCCGCCGGGAGAACCGGCGGGAGACACCTCCGCCACACCGGGACTTGTCGAGAAGATGAAGATCCTCATCCTTGACCGGGAACTCGTGGTCTCGGATAAGGACGTGGCCGATGCCCTCTCGGAACTGGAGATGACCCTGCTCGAGAGCGACGTGGCGCTGCCCGCGACCGATGCGATCATCGCAAGCGTCCGGAAGAACCTTGTCGGGAAGCACCGGAAGATCGGCGAATCCGTGGATGCGCTTGTGGTCGGGGCCCTCAGGTCCGCCCTCCTCGACGTACTCGGCAAAGGGTTCGATCTCAAGGACTATATCCGGACCCACACAAAACCGGTCAAGATCCTCTTTACCGGGGTCAACGGGACCGGGAAGACCACGACCGTTGCAAAGATCGGCGCATATCTCAAGAAAGAAGGTTTCACCGTTGTCATCGGCGCAGGGGATACCTATCGTGCAGGGGCAATCGAACAGATTGCGGTCCATGCAGAGCGGATCGGGATCCGGGTGATCCAGCACCAGGAAGGAGCAGATCCTTCTGCCGTCCTCTTCGACACCGTCCAGTATGCCGGCTCCCACAACCTCGACGTTGTGCTCGCCGACACTGCAGGCCGGTTCCACAACAAGGCAAACCTGATGAGCCAGCTCGAGAAGATAAAGCGGGTGATGAAGCCCGATCTCGTGGTTTACGTGGACGAGGCAGTTGCCGGTAACGATGCGGTGACCCGGGCCTTCGAGTTCGATAAGACGGTCGGCGCCGATGCTGTGGTTCTGACCAAGGCGGACATGGACTCCCGCGGCGGGGCGGCGATCTCGATCGCCCACACCATCGGAAAACCCCTGATGTTCCTCGGAGTCGGGCAGGCCTACGATGACATTATGCCGTTCGATCCGGTACAGGTCGTCGATGAACTGCTTGACGGTGGTGTATGATGCTCGACGGACTCTCTACTTCCCTTAAAGACGCACTCAAGAAACTCGCGGGCAAGAGCGTAGTGGACCGGGCAGCGGTCGACGAACTGGTCAAGGATCTCCAGCGGGCGCTTCTCTCCTCGGATGTGAACGTCAAGCTTGTGATGGAGCTCTCCAAGGCAATCCGGTCCCGCTCCCTTGAGGAAGAGGTCCCCAAGGGTATGAATGTCCGCGAACACGTGCTCCGGATCGTATACCAGGAGCTGGTGCGTCTTGTCTGGGCCTCGACCGAGGTCAGGCTTGAGCCTCAGACGATCCTGATGGCAGGTCTTCAGGGCAGTGGTAAAACAACCACCACGGCAAAACTCGCCCGCTATTTCCAGAAGAAGGGCATGAAGGTGGGTGTCATCTGTGCCGACACGTTCCGGCCCGGTGCCTACGACCAGATCGCAACCCTCTGCGGCAAGATCAATGTTCCCTGTTTCGGGAACCCTGCAGAGAAAGATGCGATCAAGCTCACCCGCGAGGGTCTTGCTGCCTTAAAGGATCAGGAACTGATCATCGTTGATACACAGGGCAGGCATGCGCTTGAAGCCGATCTCATCAGGGAAATTATCGAGCTCAACGTACTCACAAAGGCTACGCACCGCTGGCTCGTGATCGATGCGGCTCTCGGACAGCAGGCAAGCGAGCAGGCCCGCCGGTTCCACGAAGCGATTGGGATCGACGGGGTCATTATCACCAAGATGGATGGCACGGCAAAAGGCGGTGGCGCCCTCTCCGCCGTTGCCGAGACCAAGAGCGGTATCGCCTTCATAGGGAGCGGAGAGACCATCGAGGATCTCGAGCGGTTCGATCCTGATGGTTTCATCTCCCGGATGCTCGGGATGGGCGATCTCAAGGCGCTGATGGAGAAGGCAAACGAGGCGATCAAACCCGGGGATGTCGACGTCGATGCGATGATAAAGGGCAAGTTCACCCTTCGCGACATGTACAAGCAGCTCGAAGCCCTCAACAAGATGGGCCCCTTAAAGCAGATCATGGGAATGCTCCCGCTCGGCAACATGCAGCTTCCCGAAGGTGTGTATGATGTCACCAGCACGAAGATGGTCCGGTACCGGATCATCATGGACTCGATGACCCCCGAGGAACTCGACGACCCTGCCCTGATCAACAGTTCCCGCATGCAGCGGATCGCCCACGGGGCCGGTGCAAGCCCGGACGAGGTCCGCGAGCTCCTGAAGTACTACAAGATGATGCAGCGGACCCTCAAGGGACTGCGTGGCGGAAGCGGCGGGAAGTTCAATATGCAGCGCCTGATGAAACGCTTCTCCGGAATGCAGTGATGACTGCGTTTGCCATCATCGGGCATCTTGCCCGGACTGACGGGGGCTTCTCGCTCAACGACCTGCCGGGCAGCGGCGGGAGGATGGACGTGCTCTGCCGGTGCGTGAATGCATCGCTCTTCCTCTCGCATGATCTGCGGCGTGACGTGGACTGCTACCTTGTCCTGCTCGGTGCACCATCAGGGCCGAAGACGGTAAAGTTCTCCGGGGCCGCCGTGAGATCCCTTTCGCCGGATGAGCGGAGTGCGGGAGCCCTGATCAAGAAAGTGATCGATGTTCCCTGCGGCAGCGAGTTCCGGGAAGGGGCAGACGGGGTATCGATCCGGAAAGGCGGGCTTGAACGACTGGCCGGCGAACACCGGTTTGGGGTGCTGGATGAGCAGGGAACTGACGTCAGGACCGTAGAGACACTGCCGGATGCGTTCCTCCTCTCGGATCACCTGAACTTTGCACCGGCCGAAGAGGAACTGATCCGCGACTGCCCGAGAATTTCCGTGGGGCCGAAGTGCCTGCACGCGGATCACACGATCACCGTATTACACAATGAACTGGACCGGAGGACAAGCGGATGGAAATAGACAAGAAAGTACAGGAGATCCTTGCGTACGGGGAGACGTGCGACCACTGCCTCGGGAGGTTCTTCGGGAAACGCTCGCACGGGCTCTCGAACGATGAACGCGGCAAAGGCCTCCGGGTAGCGCTCGCCCTTGATGCGAACCAGCCGTACAAAAAGCCGGCCGGTACCTGCTGGGTCTGCGGCAATTTCTTTGAAGATGTCCCGCTCTGGGCGGACCGGGTCATTGAGGCCACAAAGGATATCGAGTTCAGCACCTTCCTTGCCGGGTGCCGGGTGCCTCCCATGATCGCCGAGAACGAAGAGATGGTCTGGAGCGATCTTGCCCTTGCCGAGCCCGAGCCCTTCAAATCGGAAGTGAACCGCGAGGTCGGGAAGGCAGTTTCGGCGAAGACGGGCAAAGTGGTTGATTTCAAGAAGCCTGAAGTTGTCACGATTCTTGATCCCGCCACCGGTAATGTCGAAGTGCAGATCAACTCGGTCTTCTTCTACGGGAGGTACCAGAAGTTCGAACGGGGTATCCCGCAGACCCACTGGGACTGTCGTGCCTGCCGGGGAGCCGGTTGCGAGAAGTGCAACTTCACCGGCGCCCAGTACCTCGACTCCGTCGAGGAACTGATCGGCAGGCCGGTCATTGAGATGTTCGATGCGGAGAATGCAGTTCTCCACGGCGCGGGGCGCGAGGATATCGATGCCCGCATGATCGGGACGGGCCGGCCGTTCATTCTCGAAGTTGTATCGCCGAAGAAGCGCTCCATCGACCTTGCGACACTCGAAGCCGAGATCAACCGGACCGCGGACGGGCGTGTTTCCGTTGCGATAAAACGCTGGGCAGATCGTGCAGAGGTGGAAACCCTTAAATCAAACAAAGCGCATAAAAAATACAGGATCCTAGTCGAGGTTGAAGGCGCAGTACCTGCGGAAGAGTTCGCAAAAGCCGTAAAAACCCTGCAAGGCGTCACAATATACCAGCGCACGCCCGAAAGGGTCGCTCACCGGAGAGCCGATAAGATCCGTGAGCGAAGGGTCCTCGATATCGAGTGTGTGGGGGAACAGGACGGCAGATTTGTTGTCGAAGTCCTGGGCGAAGCCGGCCTCTACATCAAGGAACTCGTATCCGGGGACTCAGGCAGAACCCAACCAAGTCTTGCCGAGATCCTGAAAAGAACGGCTCACGTCACAAGCCTCGACGTTACCCAGGTTGAAGGAGCACAGGAGGGAGAATAAACAATGGCACATCACAATGGACCAAGAAAGAAGACCCGGTATAAGTTCAAGAAGGATTTAAGAGAGCGGGGGCTGCCACCGTGCACCTGCGTTATCCAGCGATTTGAGATTGGCGACAGGGTACACGTAGTCTGTAACCCCAGTGTCCAGAAAGGTATGCCCCACCGCCGTTTCCACGGCCTGACGGGAACCGTCCTCGGTCAGCGTGGCCGTGCCTGGATGCTCACCATCCGCGATGGTGACGCCGATAAGATCGTCATCGCACGACCACAACATCTAAAAGCACAAAAGTAAATTGTCTGTCAGGTGATTGGCATCAAAGTAAAGGGTATAGTTAGCGAAGAGAAGGTTACGCTTCCTGAGATGCGCAGCGTCCTCCTCCGGGTGGAATCCGAAAGGCTCGCCGCCGAAAAGGAGATGTCTTACGAGTTCCGGCGCAGTATCGAGCATGCCAATCAGCTTGCAAAGACCAGTCCCGAGAAGTCCCGGGAGCTGGTGACCGAACTCTCCAGGCTCGAGAAGATGAAACCGGAGATTGCGTACCGGATTGCGAACATCATGCCCAAGACACGGGATGAAGTGCGGGCAATCTTTGCAAAAGAGCGTTTTACCTTATCTCCGGAAGAGATCGATACGATTATAGAACTGGTAACAACACACTTCTGAGGTGTGTTCTTGTGAAGGCGGAGAAGAAAGAGATCAACGCGATCGTACTGGACGTGCTTATGAAAGGGCACGCGGACGATCCCCGCCCCTCGTTCAAGCGGGAGCCGCTCGTCCAGGCCATGGGTCTTGAGCAGTTCAAGCTTCTTGAGCTGGTACCGAAGCCCACGGTCAGGATCGAGCTGTACGAGAAGGTCTATATTGGTGATGCCGAGCGGGAGAAGGTCGAGCGCGTGAAGCGTCGGATCGGGTATGATGACCTGACCCAGACCGCAAAAGGCGAGCTCCCGTTCATTATCGAGAAGATTATCAAGGAGCGTGAGCAGGACTTTGTCCTGTTCTTCAACAAGTCGATCTCGATCACGCCGAAACTCCATATGCTCCACCTCCTGCCGGGCATTGGCAAGAAACTGATGTGGGAGATCCTCGAAGAGCGGACCAAGAAGCCGTTTGCGGACTTTGCCGATATCTCGGCCCGGATCAAGGCGATACCGCACCCCGAGAAGATGATCCAGGCCCGGATCCTCGAGGAACTCCAGGACAAGGACGTCAAATACCACGTCTTTACCACGAAATGAAAGCGTACCACGACCAGCACTTTCTCATAGACACGAATGCAGTCAACCGTATCGCTGATCTTGCGGAGGTGCGGGGGAAGAGGGTGCTCGAGATCGGGCCGGGCAACGGGGCGCTAACCCGTGCCCTGCTCGATCGCGGTGCCATTCTCCATGCGATTGAACTGGACGGGCTTCTCTGTGAGCAGCTCGAGGATACCTTTTCTGCAGAGATCGAAACCGGACAGCTGAAGCTCCAGCATGGCGATGCGACCCGCTGCGAGATCCCGCAGTTCGATATTACGGTTTCCAACCTGCCCTATTCCGCCTCCTCCAAGATCACCTTCCGCCTGCTGGAGCGGGGGTTTGAAGTCGGCGTGCTGATGTACCAGACTGAGTTTGCCGAGCGTATGGTGGCAAAGGCGGGGACAAAAGACTGCGGCCGGCTCTCCATCATGGTACAAACCTATGCGGCCGTGCAGAGCTGTTTTCGTCTCCCGCCACAATGTTTTTCGCCACGACCGCAGGTGCATTCCACGGTAGTCAAGATATTCCCCCGGGACCCGATCTTCTTTATCAATGACCGGCGCCTTTACGCCGATGTGGTCCGGGCACTCTTCTCGCACCGGCGCAAGACCGTGCGGAATGGCCTGCGGGGTGCGGTCGGCAGTATGCTTGGCGAGGCATGGGTCAACCGGGTCATTGCCGCATTGCCCGAAGAGATCCTTAAAAGCAGGCCCGAGGAACTCTACCTCGAGGATTTTGCAACGATTGCAAATATGCCGTGAATCGGATTGCATCCGGCCCTGAACAGATCCCCGGCGGGATAGGGATCCGGATGGTTTTATCCTTCGCTGCCATGCCGGTAGCTCCCGTTTGGCACGTGAATCTCGAACCGTGCCCCGTTACCGGGTTCTCCTGTCTCCCTTATGGCAATCCCGGTAATTCCGAGGATCTCCCGGACAAGGAAGAGGCCAAACCCGGTATTGTTCCCGAACCCGCGTTCGAAGATCCGCGTTTTCTCCTCTTCCGGAATGCCGGCACCATTATCCTCGCAGATGATTACGAGGCCTTCCGGCGTTTCGCGATGGTATATCCGGATTTCTGTCGCATGTTTCCCGTGCCTGATGGCATTGTCATAAAGATTATAAAAGACCGTCCCGAGCATGGGATCGGCAAATATTTCCAGATCGGCAGTCCCGGGTGCAACAAGGATGCCCGGCGCCAGAATCTCCGGCAGGGACCCGGTGATCTTCTGCCACCGTGCGGACTGCTCTCCCAGTGCCTGGTACTCCTTGGTGAATTCAACCTGACGGGCCACTGCCTTTACGGCATCGATCGATCTCCCGGCATAATCCAGCATTTTTGGATCGGTCAGCGACTCCTGGAGTTCGGAGAGAAAGATGGTCAGGGCGAGCAGCTTGTTCCTGATATCATGACGGGTGACACTGTTGAGGAGGTGCAGTTTCCGGTTCGCTTCGTGAAGGGCGATCTCTGCCTTCTTCTTCTCGGATATATCCGTGATGGTACCCTGGATACCGGAAAAGTTCCCGTCCCGGAAGAGCGGCCTGCTGGACGTACGGACCCAGCATAATGAACCGTCTTCCTTTCTCACCCGCCATTCCAGGATCATGAGCGTCCCTTCGCGGATATCTTCGAACCTTTTGAGAAGGCATGGACGGTCCTCATCGGAGACGAATTCAAGATAACGACGCCCGATTACCCGGTCCGGACCATACCCCGTGATCCGCAAAAGGACCGGGCTGACATAGGTGACTATGCCGGTGCTGTCAATCGTGTAGATAGCATCGTTGAGGTTCTCCACGAGATCGCGGTACCGCTCCTCATGTTCGCAGTGCAGGGGATAGCTCTTCTCCATGCCTGCGCAGTCAGCGGGAGATGGTTCTTCTCGTCTCATAAGCGCCTCAGTAAGCCCGGTTTGCCTGGATAGGTAATGGACGTGTCACTCCGGTAATGTAACGCAGAATCATTCTTATGCTCTGATTAATGTTGTGAATTATTCATTGTTAAAAAATCCCGGAACAAGTGCGCATTTTCACGTGTGCCTTCGTTTTTTTACTTCCCGGAAAACACTGAAAAGGAACCGCTATTCGTGCATAAACTCCCGGTGAGTATATGGTATAAGAACCCTGTGTTTGCAATCTGTATTCTCGTACCCGGCAGGACATCAGTCAGTCTGAAACAAAAGACTCTGTGGTTTCGCATCCAGGTCGTCCTGTTGCCAGATCCCTTTTTGCACATGCTACCCAACCATTCATGTACCTATGCACCATGACCCCAGCCAGGTGTACCGGCCGGAGGCCGATACGTACCTCCTTCTTGACGCAGCCATAGCGGAAGTGAAGCCCGGCGACCGGGTGCTGGAAGTGGGTACAGGTTCCGGTATGATCGCAGCAGAGCTGGCAAACCTGGCCATGACTGTTGCAACGGACATCAACCCGCATGCAGTGCTCTCTGCCCGGAAGGCTGGCGTGGAGGTGGTGCGCTGCAATCTGTGCGATGCGATCCGCGGGCCATTCGACCTCATCCTCTTCAATCCCCCGTACCTTCCCACGGAGCCCCACGAGCGCATCGATGACTGGCTCGAGTATGCCCTTGACGGAGGGAAGACCGGGCGGGAGACGATCGCACGGTTCGCAGTGGGGATCGGGAGGGTACTGGCACCCCGGGGGAACATCCTCCTCCTGGTATCTTCGCTGACCGGGCCCGGGGAGACGGCGAGACTGTTTGAAGGGCTCGGTTATTCCGTCGGGCAGGTTCGCAGGGAACGGGTGGAGGACGAGTTCCTCTCTGTCCTGCGGGTACACAGGGGATGAACCCGGGTCTTCGTCCCTGCCCGGCTACTGGTGCATCCGCAGGACGATGACGATAAGGTTGGTGGTGAGGATCAGGCCGATCATCATGAATGCCGGCCAGAGCCATACGATGTCCCCGAGAAATAAGAGGGCAAGGATCAGGCCGGCCGTGGAGAACAGGTACAATAAATACAGTTGCGCCAGCCGGACCATATTTCTCTCTTATCCAACTCTTGCCCGGATGGTTTAATAGCATTCCTGTGCTGCAGCGGGTGCCCGGAGCCTGAACGGGAGCCGCCAGGATGCCGTTTCCCTGTTCAGACGATCAGCCGCCGGCGCATCAGGTTGATGGAGAGCACACAGAAGACTGCTGTCACGACAACAATCCACGCGAGATGGACAAGGATCATCCACGAGACTGACGGCAGCGTGAACATCCGCATGATCGCGACGAGGTGGGTGAGGGGCAGGATGGCGAACGCGAAGTACTGGAGGAAGACCGGCATCAGGGTGAGGGGGAAGAACGTGCCCGAGAAGAGGGCCATCGGGGTGATGAAGAGGAACGAGGGATAGTTCAGGGTATCGATCCCGGGACTTATTGCCGTAAAACACATCGCGATACCGGCAAACATCAGCCCCCCGAGGAACCCAAACGGGATAGCGAGCAGGGCAAGGGGCAGGGAGATCACGCCGAACGCAGCAAGGACCGGCAGCATGATGATCACGTAGATCACGCTCCGGGTGGCTCCCCAGAGCAGCTCCCCTGCGATCACGTCCTCGATCGAGAGCGGAGTTGCGATCATGGCATCAAAGCTCTTCTGGTAATACATCCTGACGTACGAGCCATAGGTGCACTCGAAGAATGCCGAGTTCATGACCGCGATGGCAAGGATCGCCGGGGCAATGAAGTTCACGTACGGGATCCCGTCGATCTCGTGCACGTATGATCCGATTCCAAGGCCGATAGCGAAGAGATAGAGCAGTGCCTCGACGAGCGGAGGGAAGAAGTTCACCTGCCAGGTCCGGACAAAGACCACCATGTTCCGGTACCAGACCTTCCCGGCACGGCGGGTAATTCTCGGGATTGCAAAGAGCGTGGCCATGTCACTCCCTCAGGGTCCTGCCGGTCAGTTTCAGGAATACGTCCTCGAGTGTTGCCGGCCGGGTAGTAAACTTCTCCGGCCTGCACTTCTCGAGCAGGATGCGGGCGACTTCGCGGGAGGACTCTGTCGCGATCTGGATTGAATCCCCGGTCTCTTCGAACGGGATCCCGAGATCTTTCAGGCACGCGATCACCTCCTCTGATTTCTCCACCTCCACCATCTCGCTGCCCACATGCTGTTTCACCAGATCAGCGGGAGCGCCTTCGACAAGGATCTTTCCGTTGTCCATGATCACGAGCCGGTCGCAGAGCCGGGCCGCTTCGTCAAGGTAATGGGTGGTCATGACGATCGTGTTGCCCTGTGCCTGCAGGCTCCGGAGTTTCTCCCAGATCAGGTGCCGTGCCTGCGGGTCGAGGCCGATGGTGGGCTCGTCAAGGATGAGGAGGTCGGGATTGTTCACGAGCGCCCGGGCAAGGATCAGCCGGCGTTTCATCCCGCCGGATAACTTGTCTACTGCTATGTCCCGCTTCTCCTTCAGCTGGACAAACTCGAGCAGTTCGTCAGACTTTTTCGCGGCTTCATCAGCAGGTATGTCGAAATACCGCGAGTAATAATAGAGGTTCCCGAAGCAGGTGAAGTCCGGGTCCAGGTTCGTCTCCTGCGGGACAACCCCGAGTCTGCCCTTGATCTCCGCGGGGTTCTTGTCCGGGTCCATGCCGAGGACATGGAGCGTACCTGATGAACGGGGTGAGACACAGGTGATCATCTTCATCGTCGTGGTTTTGCCGGCGCCATTAGGGCCGAGGAACCCGAAGATCTCCCCTTTCCTGACCTCGAAACGGATACCGTCTACGGCCATGATGGCGCCATAGCTCTTCTTCAGGTCAGCTGCCCCGATGATGATCGCTGAGATGATTTCACCATTCCTCTCAGGAGCTTTTGCGGATGTACTAGAAAACCTTCGCGATTGGAGCAGTAGCGATGGTGGAGACAAAAACGGAGTGGAATTGGGTAAAAAAAATCATGGGATTTTATTTCCTGATTCGGAGAAGTGCGGCTTCGGCAGCTTCGCGTACCTCGGAAAAGGGATCGTCCAGCAGGTATTTCAGGGGCAGTACCGCCCTCCGGTCACCCAGCCTGCCCAGCACGTGTGCTGCCCCGATCCGCACTTCGATTACCTTATCCTTCAGGAGTGGGATCAGGGCCATTGAAGACCGGGGATCCCTGATCTTCCCGAGCGCTGAAATGGAGGCGGCACGGACTTCCGGTTCGGCATCGTCAAGTGCTTGTACGATGGCAGAAACAGCGGATGAATCGCCGAGCCTGCCGAGTGCCTGCACGATCCCGGACCGGACTGCCGGGTGAGGATCGGAGAGTGCGGCTGCGAGGTACGGTATTGCCTCCGGATTGGCCGATCTCCCCAAATCCGCTGCTGCCGCCATTCGTTTTTTTACTGAAGGGGCCTGCAGCCCGGCCGCAATGACCGCGATGTCGTCCGACTGCGTTTTCGGATTGACAGGATCAGTGCTCACAGGAATTCCCGGACTCATAGGCTGAGATGACACTCTGGGCGATTTCCGGGGAGAGCCGGTCATGGATCAGGTGTACGAGCGCTTCGACATCTTCCACCGGGAGACATCCGAGGCTCTCTTCGCCTTTCCGGATCAGGTTCGTGATGTAGGTGAGTTCTTCGTCAGAGAGACTGCTGACGCGCCGGATAAAATCGTCGCTGTCTTCAGAAAAATGGTTGGAGACCGGGGGGAGGATCGAATGGAACATCTCACCGGAACCGGAGCAGGTCAGGTCCCCGCATTCCGGCGCCAGTTTCTTTAATATCGCAATATCCTTCTCATCGAGTTCGCGTGGCATGGTGGAAATCCCGGATAATCATTTTGCGGGCTTTGGAATAAACGTGCGTGAAGGACACCGGTCGCTCTCGCGGTCCGGTGTCGTCTCCCCGTTTATGCGGCACTCGCCCCGGTCAGGAGATAAGGGTCTGTAACTGGCACAATCGGCACAGGTCGGCATATACGGACTTCTTACCGTATATGCTCTTTAACGTTTGCAGGTAAAAAAGATCAGAAATATTTGCCCAGCCAGTTCTTTATGCCGGCAACAATGCCGCCGGAACTTCCGGAGCCGGATTTCTTTCCGGACCGGGGCTGCATGGTCTGGGGGGACCGGGAGATGGTCCTGCGGACCGGCGGTGCTTCGCGCTCGGGAATGTCGCGGAGAGTACCCTGGCTCTCTGAGCCATCCGATTCGAAACCCCAGGCAAACCCGATCTTGTACGCCCGTTCATTCTGGCGTATCCAGTTTGCTGCATTCATATACCCGCGGTCTTCTGCCTTTTTGATGGTGTCAGAGTGATCCTGGGTGAAATGGATCTCACGCTGGAGAGCCACCAGTTCTTCATATACCTTTCCGGGGACTTTGATCTTCTCCCTGCTCATAACTCCTCATATAGGGATATGCTGGGATACGATATTTAATGTTTCCCCCAGAAAACGCACAAAATGGGGTTTAATTGTAATCCGGATTGTACGGAATCCCCGGAACACGAAATCGCACAAGATTGATAAGCGTCCTGGTCAATTGAGCAGTATATCCCGGAGGGGTGGGTGGATTATGGGCAAAGTGATCTATGAAGGCGACGATTTCAAGCGGATGCACAGGACCGACATGCTGGCGCTGCAGAGGATCGTGGATGCAAAAAAATTCGGTATTATTGAGATAAAATACAAGGATTCCACGATCAAGGTGGAGATCAAGAAGAAAGGCGACGATATTGTGGTCAAGCGGTGGCGGGCGCTCTGATCGCCCCCCGGATTCTTTTTGTGGCTTTCCTGACCGGTAACGTGGCTGTGGACCGATATTGAGGGCGATCACCCTGTCTTTTTTTATTCCCGGCATCCTGAAGGTTACCGCAAATGTTCCGGTTCTGCAGGTCTCCCGCTCTTCAGTACACCAGATGGACAGGGAATGCTTCCGGCATAGTGCCCGGCAGCTGTTCCGGAAGATGGCCGCAATTGAGGCTGAAGCCCCGGCAGCCCCGCAGCAGACGTATATCATCTCCTCGGCAGTCACCTTTATCGAATCGTTATTTTCGTGGATTTAATAGCTCTTTTTTTCTCAAAGCAGGCTTTATTGATATGCCGGAGTCTGGGATGACAGATTCACGGGAAGAAAAGATACAACTATGGGGATTTAAACCCAGATTACCTTGTTTTTTGAATTATTAACAATCAATTGCGTGTTAAAAAAAATGAGCGAGTCTGCATCCAGGCGGCTCACTTGAGTTTTTTCTCGAGCTTCTTGAGCTTCTTCTTGGCCTCTTGGCTGCCCGCAGCAGCCTGCTTCGAGAGCTCTTCTGCCTTGGCCTTCTTCACCTGGTTCAGCTTCACCATCTGTTTCTTACTCGTTGGCATATAGTCACCTCGCTTTCGCCTTTGGCTGATTCTAATTGGCGTTTTTCCTTCTTAACAATATCCCTGTATCTGCCGTCGTTGTGGATTACTCAATGCTGCGACCCTTGCGATCGCTCTCGTGCTCATCTGATTCCACGGGAGTTCTGACGGCCACGAATGCCGGGCCGGCATCTCCGGTACCGGGGTACCTGTTCTGTCGCGCGGAGAGGATCTCATCTTTTAAAACAGGAACCGAACCCTGAGAAAAGTATGCTGCTATGGGGATTCGAACCCCAGTCGCGAGCGTGAGAGGCTCGCATGATTGGCCGGACTACACTATAGCAGCGAGTTGCCCAGTAAAATGGGCGATGAGTTTACTTATAGTTTTTTACGGTAGTGGAGCCCCCCTCCCCAAAACAACAGAATTGCCGCTGAATGCGCTACTGGTGCATTACGTCCGCCCGGATGGCCGCAGGCGACCCGGGATATAAACAACTATATCTCGGACGTGGGGGGATTAATATAGGAATGAGTAGTCTTGAAGAACAGATCAAGGAGCTCGAAGACGAGCTCACCAAAACTCCGTATAACAAGGCTACGTCAAAGCATATCGGCAGGATCAAGGCAAAGATAGCCCGTCTCCGCGACGATGCGGTCAACCGCGCGATGAAAGCCGGCGGGGGCGGTGAAGGATACCAGGTCAAGAAGTCCGGCGACGCGACCGCGGTCCTCGTCGGGTTCCCCTCGACCGGTAAAAGTACGCTCCTCAACAAGCTCACCGGTACCTCGAGCGCGGTCGCCGCGTACGCGTTCACTACCCTCACGGTCGTGCCCGGTGCACTCGAACACAAGGGAGCGAAGATCCAACTCCTCGATATCCCGGGGCTCATTGCCGGCGCGGCAATGGGCAAGGGCCGGGGCAAGGAAGTGATCGCGGTCGTCCGCGGCGCCGACATCATCATCATCCTCGTGGATGTCTTCAACGAGCGGCATTTCGATGTGCTCATCAAGGAACTGTACGACGCCGGTATCAGGATCAATGTCCCCAAACCGGATATCACCATCAAGAAATCCTCGGTGGGCGGAATACGACTCAATGCAGTCGGCACGCTCGACCTCGATATCGAGGAAGTCCGGTCCATCCTTGCCGAGAGCAAGATGATGAACGCCGAGATCCTGATCCGCGGGAATGCCACCCAGGACGACCTTATCGATGCAGTGCAGGGCAACCGTGTCTACATTCCCGCGTTCATCGCGGTCAACAAGGTTGATCTCGTCGATAAGGAGCGTTACCTGGAGATCGAGCACGACATCGCCGACCGGTTCGGGAGCCCGCCGATCATGATCTCGGCAGCAGCGGGCTACCACACCGAGGAACTCAAGGATGCAATCTACGACAGCCTCGGGTTCATGCGGGTCTACCTGAAGCCTGTAGGCGAAGATGCAGACCTCGAGGAGCCCCTGATTGTCCGAAACATGAGCACGGTCGAAGATGTCTGTAACAAGCTCCACCGGGAGTTCGTGCAGAAGTTCCGGTACGCGAGGATCTGGGGGAAGTCGGTCAAGCATCCCGGCCAGCGGACCGGGCTTTCCCACAGGCTCGTTGACGGAGATATCCTCACGATCGTAGTCGAGCACTAGCCCTGCCTTCACCTCTCTTTTTTCACGGGTTTTTTAAAAAACAACGATCTTGCAATCCCGATCAGATCAATCAGGAAAAGAAAGGGTCGTTTTGTCAAGTCCGGGTAAACACCTGCAGATACGGGGTTCACTTCGCGGCATGACTAATAACCGGTTCAGGTACGGGTACCGATTGCATCGAGAATTACCTGCAGGGGTGCCACCGTTTTAATGCCGTACCCCGAGAAATGGGTACGGGTGGCGGGATACCCGGCCCCGCGGATCCGGTCGAGGAGCACGGCAATATTGGGGGGAGAGCAGCCCAGCCGTTTTGCGAGCACGTGGTAATCGTAATGGCTCGAGGTGGGCAGTTCGCTGCTGCAGGTGTCCAGTAATTTTGCGATCTCTTTTGCCGATCCCGGTTCCGCAGTCTTCAGGCGTTCCTGCATGGCAGCCAGGGTTGCATCGTTATGGAGACTGCCCATCCAGAGGGGCCCGATGGGCTGGAGTTTCTCCCCGCAGAGCGGGCAGGTGAGTGTGGACGGGAACATGGCATGTTCTTCCTCGCGGTACGGGCATTTCCGGCACTGGTGGACGAACCCGAGCCGGGCAAGGGATTCGTCCGCCGCTATAGTCCCCCGCAGGATCCGGGTATGGAGCCGGAAGAAATGCTCCCGGGCGTAACAGAAGACCGGTTCGATGCCCCGGTCATAACGGGCAGTGGCCCGGACAACGAACCCCAGCAGGATACGAAGGCCCACCTCGCTGTGGTACTCGGTATTCATCGGCAGGGCATTGTACCTGCGTATCCCGGCCTTCAGGTGGGCACCGCAGAGCGGTGCCGTATCCGTTGCCGTTACGAACAGGAACCGCCGGGTCCCCTTCACTCCCGCATCGATAAACGGTGCCGGCGTCCCGAACGGGTCCAGGTCGACTGCGTCGAAAGACTGCTCCGACAGGAGTGCATTGACATCCCGCTGGATCACGGTGACCGGTATGCCGGACCGCTCCACGTTACGGGTGATCAATTCGATTGCCACCGGGTCGCGGTCGCTGATCGTCACCGGGATACCGCACTCGTTCGCTACCCGGAGACCCCGGATGCCGGTGGCTCCCATGGCATCGAGGTAATCGGAAGGTTCGAGGAGCGGGAGGAGCAGGATCGTGATGTCCCGGTTCAGGTGCATCTTCCGGTTGAAGAAGATGGGAGCGGATCCCGGCGGGAACTGGGCCCGGTCGTCCTGGACGGGAACAAGGAATGAGGTAGTTCCTTCCCGTGCCTCGATGAGATCCATGGTGCCAGAGATGTTCCACCGCGCAAAACTTATACATATTCCCCTGCAATGGATATGGGCAGGGCGAGTGGCTTAGCCCGGACATAGCGTCAGCCTCCTAAGCTGAATGCCGGGGGTTCAAATCCCCCCTCGCCCGTTCATGATCCTTTTTCGCGCATTTTATGTGCCGGGTAACCAGAGAATAATCCAATGACCGCTGCAGGTTTTTTCCGGATCACGCGTCCCGTCAATGCAGGTGTTGCCGGCATTGCAGCCGTTATCGCGTATCTCGTTGCCACCGGGACGCTCGTTCCGGGAGTCCTCCTCCTGCTCGTGATAGTCACGTCCATCACCGCAGCAGGAAATGTGATCAACGACTATTCCGATGCAGATATCGATGCCGTCAACCGCCCGGACCGCCCGATTCCGTCAGGCCACGTATCCCGCCGGGCTGCGTTGTGGTACGCAGCCCTGCTCTTTCTTGCGGGGATCGTGCTCAGTCTCTTTACCACCCCGCTCTGTATCGCGTTTGCCGTATTCAACTCCCTGCTGCTCGTATTCTATGCCGCCCGGCTGAAGGGCATGCCTCTTGCAGGGAATGTAGCCGTGGCCTACCTGACCGGCAGCATGTTCCTCTTCGGCGGGGCGTTTGCCGGGTATGCCGGGTTCGTCCACCTCATTCCCCTTGCGATCATCTCCTTCCTTGCCACCATGGCCCGGGAACTCCTGAAGGATGCAGAGGACGTGGAGGGCGATGCCGCGGGCGGTGCCTCCACGCTCCCGATCCGGATCGGCGTGAGGAAGACTGCGTACTGTGCGTTTGCATTTGCCGTGCTATCAGCAGCTGCAAGCATCGTCCCCTTCTGGTGGTGGGGCATCCCGTATCTCGTGATGATCGGCATCGTGGATCTTGTGCTGATGGCTGCCGCGTACAGGACCCTCTCCTGTGAAACCCCGGCCTGCATCCGGAAATCCGGTGCCTCATCTTTTCTGAAATACGGCATGTTCTTATCCCTTGTTGTCTTCACCGTCTCTGCCCTGTTCCTTTCCTGAAAAAACTCCTGCCCGTGAGAGTCATCCCTGAAATACGGGCTGGTTTTTCAAGCAACAGGTTTATCATCGCTATCGTCAACAGTTACCTTTAGAGACCAATGCCCACCCTCATCCAGAAAGGAAATACGTATTTTGCCCAGAAAGGTTCGTATTTTGAAGGAAATGTCAAGGTCGACGGCGACTTCATCGTTCCCGCCCATACGCATTTCTGGGGCAGGCTCACCGTCACCGGCAACCTCGAACTCGGGCCCCGCTCCAGCGTGGCTCTCGACATCGGCTGCTGGAGTGCGGTGATCGGCAGCCAGTGCCGGGTCAAGGGGCCGATCGTTGCCCACGGGGACGTCACGATCCTCGATCATGCCAGCGTCCATTCCATACAGGCAGGCGGGAAAGTGATCCTCCGCCCCGGTGTCATTGTCGGTGACGTGACAAGCGAGGACACGATCATCGTCCACGGGCACATCAAGAGCGGGAACCTAGTCGGTAAAAATATGAAGGTCCTCGGGAATTAACGCAGGATCTATACCAAGGACTGCCACTTCGTAAATATCCGGCCAGTTGACCACGGTCTCGACGCACCCTTCCTTCAGGGTTACGACTCCCATGACGACAAGGCCCAGCTTGTCGGCCATGTCAATGCCCTCTTTCACTTCTGCCAGGCACCCGACTCCCATGATCGCCTTCGGCCTGTATTTCTTCACCATCCGTTTGATGAATGATGAGCCGGGCACGATGAAGATCCTGTACCCGAGGCGCTCGAGCATTCCCTTTGCCTCGCCAACCGTGCACCGGCCGCAGTTCTGGCAACGGAGGCCTTCCGGCGTCAGGTGGGCGGGGCACTGGGACGACCGGAGGCACTGGGGCATGAAGATCGCCCGCTCGGCAACCGGGATCCGGGTGAACAGGGCCGTGTTCATGGAGTTGTGGAGCAGGATCAGGAACGTGAAGAGCTCCCGGTCCTCGAGGCCGAAGAACCGGAACATTGCCTTCATCAGGCCCTCGAGCAGTACGAGCCCGGTCTTTAAGACCCGGGGGAAATAGAGCCTGCCCTTCCGGATAGAGTAGAGCGAGATGACGACGAGGACAAAAGCAGAGACCACCGATGCGACGATGAGGATGACGGTCAGTTCCCCTATGAGGTACAGCAGGTTATTCAGGGTCCCGAAGTCAAGTTCCATGGTGGCGTGTCCTGATTGGTTGTGGAATTATTTGGCATCTGTACGGGATAATAATGACTGGATGTCGAACGGGGGCACAAGGACGCCTTTTTCCGTGATGATGGCACTGACCATCTCCATTGGCGTAGCATCGAAGGAGGGGTTTTTCACGGCCGCCCCGTCAGGAACAAATACCCGGTTCCCTATGGTCGTGACCTCTTCCCGCGCCCGGTCCTCGATAATCACATCCTGCTCCCGGTTCTTCCCGTCAAACGTGGAGAGCGGGGCCGCGACATAGAACGGGATGCCGTGGTGCCGGGCACAGACCGCGTGCATATAGGTCCCGATCTTGTTGAAGACCGCGTCGGAGGTGATCCGGTCGGCACCGACGATCACGGCATCGATCAGCCCTTTCCGCATGAACTGGGCGGCCATGGAATCGGTGATCACCGTCACGTCGATCCCGTCCCGTGACAGTTCCCACGCCGTGAGGCGTGCCCCCTGGAGGAGCGGGCGGGTCTCGCAGGCAATGACCCGGATCTGCTTACCTGCCTTAACGGCGGAGCGGATCACGCCCAGCGCAGTACCCCACGACGAGCACGCGAGTGCCCCGGCATTGCAGTGGGTGAGGACCGTGCAGCTCTCCGGCAGGAGCACTGCGCCATGATCCCCGATTGCATGGCAGCAGGCAGTATCCTCATGGAATATGACATCGGCCTCGGCAAGGGCGTGTTTGCGGGCCTGTTCAATAGTTTCCGTCGCCTCAACGACCGCAAGAACCCGGTCGATCCCCCATCCGAGGTTGATGGCAGTCGGGCGGGTGGACCTGAGCATCGCTGCCCCTTTCCGCACATGGTCAAGGAATTCTTCCCTGCTCTTCGCAGGAGATGCCCGGGCAGCAAGGGCCACGCCATACGCCCCGGCTACCCCCAGTGCCGGCGCTCCCCGGATCTCGAGGCGCCGGATCGCGGTTGCCAGCCGCCCGATGTCACGGCACTCGACGACAACGAGCTCGTTCGGGAGCAGGGTCTGTTCGATATAGCTGAGGCACCCGGCCCCGGCATCCCACCAGAGGGTAGCCTCCCCGCCAGGTCCGTTCACGCCAACCGCGTCCTCATTGCATCAATATATGCCCGTACCGCTGCTGATCCCCCGGATGCGACGCTGTCCGGGATATCCCGGGGTGCGGTGACCGTCCCGGCTACGTAAATCCCCGGCCGGATTGTCCCGGTAGTATCAAGCGCATCATTGAGAGGTCTGACGAAGCCGGTATCTTCACGCGGTATCCCCAGCATCTCCGCGAACCGGCCGGTATCCTCCGACGGTCCGATCCCTACGGAGAGCACGACGAGTTCTGGCCGGAGCGTGAGGAGTTGCGAGCTCTCGGAGTCCTCGACCTGGACTACCATGCCGGCCCGGTCAGGGATCACATCCGAGGGCATGCCGCGGAGGAACCGGACACCGATGGCCTTCGCCCGTTCATAATATTCCTCGTATCCCTTCCCATAGGAACGGATATCCATGTAGCAGATCGTCACCTCCGTGTCAGGGTTCTTCTCCTTGATGAGCATCGCGTTCTTCAGCGCCTGCATGCAGCAGACGCAGGAGCAGTACGGGCGGTCAATCGTCATGTCGCGGGACCCCACACACTGGATAAAGAGGATCGAATGCGGTTTCTTCCCGTCGCTCATCCGCAGGACCTTCCCGCCGGTCGGGCCGCTGGCATTGATCATCCGCTCGAGCTCGAGGCTGGTGATCACGTCCGGCTGGGTGAGGTACCCGAACGGCGACTTGATCCGGGCGTCGAAGACCGAGTATCCTGTGGAGATGACGATGCTTGCGGCATCGATGACCGTGACCCGCTCCTCGTCCTGGCGGCGGATCGAGCCCGGCCCGCAGACGTCATAGCAGAGCCCGCATTCTATGCAGTGCTCCGGGTCCTTCACTACGATGTCCGGGACTGCCTGTGCGTGAGGCTTGTAGATCGCCTTCCTGACACCGACACCGGCATCGAACCGGTTATACACTTCCACCGGGCAGATCTCGATGCAGTCCCCGCAGCCGGTGCAGCTTACCGGGTCGATATACCGGGGTGATTCCTTCACGGTTACCCGGAAGTTTCCGATTTCGCCTTCGATCTTCTCGACACTGGCACAGGTATGGAGGGTGATACCGGGATGGCGGGATACATCCACCATCTTGGGCGAGAGGATACACATAGAACAGTCGTTTGTCGGGAACGTCTTGTCCAGCTGCGCCATGTGCCCGCCGATGGTGGGCTCGCGCTCGATCAGATGCACGTGGATGCCGTGCCCGGCAATATCCAGCGCCGCCTGGATGCCGGCTACCCCGGCGCCGATGACCACCACGTTACCCATGGCGGGCATACTCTCCTGCGAGTTTCACGTATGAGGCTGCATTGTCGAGGATGTGTTGCTGCTGTTCCGCGCCGGCCTCTTTGATAACCTTGCCAGGGACGCCGACTACCACCGATCCCCCGGGCACCTCCATGCCTTCCCTGACCACCGCACCGGCGCCGATCACCGATCCTGCACCGACATGCGCCCCGTTGAGCACGATCGCGCCCATGCCGACAAGCACCCGGTCATCGATCCGGCACCCGTGGAGGATCGCCCCGTGCCCTACGGATACGTCTTTCCCGATGATCGTCGGGAAACCGGCGCTCGTATGAACCACGCAGTTGTCCTGGATATTCGAACGATCCCCTATCACGATCCGGTCCTTGTCCGCCCGTATCACGGCCCCGAACCAGATTCCCACGTCACTGCCGATCGTGACGTCGCCCATGATCGTCGCATTGCCTGCACGGAACAATGCTACGCCGGAGACCTTTCCATCCATACGCATAATAACATAGGAAATTAAGAATCAAAGAGCATGAAGGTTATGGTAGGGGGAACCTTCGATCCCCTGCATGACGGGCACCGGCAGCTGCTGGCCCGCTCTTTTGACCTTGCCGGGCAGGACGGCCAGGTGGTGATCGGCCTGACCACCGATACCTTCGCACACCGGAAAGTGCACCCCGTCCGCCCGTTTGCCATAAGAAAAAAAGAGCTCGAGGCAGTTCTTTCCTCAATGGGATACCAGACGCCCTGGGCCGTGGAACCGCTGAATGACCGGTTCGGTTCGGCGACCGAATCCGATTTCGATGCGATTGTGGTATCCGAGGAGACACTGCCCGCTGCGGTCGAGATCAACAGGATCCGGCGCGAGGCGGGAAGAAGAAAAGTCGACATCCACCAGATCAGTTGTGTCCTTGCCGAAGACGGCCGATGGATCTCGAGTACCCGCATCTACCGGGGCGAGATCGATATCCACGGGCATGTGCTGCGGTGATACCGGCGAAATAACCTGACCGGAACCATGGACACACGGCTTTCCCGGTTATGCTTTTTTGTAGTATTTTGTAGTATAATGGCCAGTTGTTCCGCTGCCCAAATAAAAAAAGATTATTTCCGGCCGGCAACAATTGCCAGCATTGCAATGACGGATGCAATTACGGAGACTGCTGCCGGCAGGGGTGCCGGGGTAGTCTTCGGAACTGCAGTGGTTACCGGTGCTGCTGCGCTCGTGGCGCTGGTTACCGGTGCCGCAGTCGGGGCAGCGGTAACAGCCGCCGGGGCGGAGTTGCCGGATTTGAAGGAGGTGTCGCTGCCATACTGGTTGGTTACGGTAAGGCTGACATCATACGAGCCTTCGTGCTGGTAGATGTGGCGCGGGTTCTGTTCTGATGACGAAGTACCGTCGCCGAAGTTCCACTTCCAGGAAGTCGGGCTGTTGGTCGACATGTCCGTGAACTGGACGATGAACGGAGCTTTTCCAACCTGCCGGTCTGCCTTGAAGTCAGCAGTCGGCGCAAGGGTGGTTGTGATATAACCTGTCTTGGTGGTGATATCCTGTCCGTCCTTGTTGGAGGCAGTCAGGCTCACGGCGAAGGTGCCCAGGGTGGTGTAGGTATGGCTGGGGTTCTGGTCGGTGGAGGTTGATCCGTCGCCGAAATTCCAGTTCCAGGATGTCGGCACGCCAACGGACTTGTCCGTGAATGTTACGGCCATGGGTGCGCCTCCCCGGGTCTTGTCTGCAATGAAGTCCGCACGCGGGATGTTGAGAACCGTGATGTACTGGTTCTTGGTGCGGCTGTCAGTAACTGACGGATTCGATGCGGTCAGGGAGACATCATAGACGCCAACTGCATGATACACATGATCAGGGTTCGCGCCGGTACCGGTAGTCCCGTCGCCGAAGTCCCAGGTCCATTCCGTGGGTGAGTTTGCAGAGAGGTCCGTGAATGATACAATCCTGCCGACACCGACCGTGGTCTTGGAGGCGGTAAAGTCAACAGCAGGGCCCTTTCCGACGGTTATGAGATTTGTCCTGATCCTGGTGTCAGTACCGAAGTTGTTCCTGACGGTCAGGGTAACCGTGTAAGTTCCTTCTTTCTGGTAGAGATGGGACGGGTTCTGTGAACCGGAGGTCTGTCCGTCTCCGAAATCCCAGTTCCAGGAGGTCGGGAGACCGGTGGACTGATCAACGAAGTTGACCGACATCGGTACCTTGTTCATCTGGAATGGGACGATGACCGGGATGAACTGCGCAGTTGGCGCAACACCGATGTTGATGTAACTGGACTTTGTCTCCGTGTCTTTGCCGTTTGCATTCCGTGCAGTGAGGGAGACGGTGTAAATACCCTTCAGCTGGTATGAGTGGCTGGGGTTCCTGTCTGCGGATGTAGCGGTGTCGCCGAAATCCCAGGCCCAGCTGGTGGGCGAGTTTGCAGACTTGTCCGTGAACGCGACCGCTTCACCAACGCTGGCCTGCGTGGGGTTGGCTGCGAAATCCGCATTGGGTACGCCGCCGACGTTAATGGTCTGGATCGAGGTGTCGGTATCCGTGCCGCGGGTGACCGTCAGCTTGACATCGTATGATCCGGATGTGGCGAACGTGTGGACAGGGTTCTGGTCTGCGGATGTTGTGCCGTCAGCGAAATCCCATTTCCATGCGGTCGGGGACCCGACTGAGCGGTCCTTGAACGTGACTGCCAGCGGAGCCTTGCCGCCTGCCGGGTCGGCACCGAACTTTGAGACGAGATCGCCGACGACCGTGATATACCGGTTCTTGGTGGCATCCGAAGTCCCGAAATCATTGGTGGTCGTCAGGATTACGTTGTAGACGCCGCCAGTCCAGTAGGTGTGGACGGGGTTCTGTTCGGTCGAACTCTGACCGTCCCCGAAGTTCCAGACCCAGCCGGTGACCTGTCCGTAGGACTTGTCAGTGAATGCAACCTTCAGGGGAACACTGCCGCTCAGGGGGGTTGCCACGAAATCAGCTTTCGGGCCCATGCCGATGTCGATGTAATCTTTCTTGGTCTCGGTGCTGGTCCCGTACGCGTTCTTCACGGTGAGGGATACGGTGTAGGTTCCCCGCTTGATGTAGGAGTGCACAGGGTTCTGATCGGTGGACGTTACCCCGTCGCCGAAGTCCCACTGGTAGGTCATCGGGGTTGATCCGAGTGAGTTGTCTGTGAATGAGACTTGTGTCGGGACGGTGGAGAATGCATAGTGTGCATCAAATTGTGCGACAGGCGCTATACCTACGGTGATATAACCCGCCTGGGAGCTGTCAGATGCGGCAACCCCGGGCACTGCCAGGGCTGCGAGCAGGATAATCAATCCCGCGAATAGCAAGAACTTACTGGATCTCATCATGATCACAACCCAAAATATCACTTGACAGATATTTAATCCCATCACCCCGTTTTTAATTATCTGACCGTGGCATGGTCGCAGGGTGCCGGATATCACGGTTTTGCGAAGTCTCCAAAAAGAGCGGTACGGCCGGTCCGGCTGTACCCCTGTAACAATGACGTGAATTTCACGACGATTCCGGAACAGGCATGAAATCCGCGAAAAAACAGCGGTGGATCAGATGATATGCCCGGTAATATTGTCCCGGGTGATCACCCAGTCGCAGTACCGGCAGTGCAGCCCTTTTGGCAGGACTTCGAACTTGCTCGTGATCGGCTCGTTGGTGTTGGATATGCAGCCGGGATTCGGGCACCGGACAAGCCCTTCGATCACGGTCGGGATCTCCACCCCTTTCTTCTCGAACACCTTGAAATTCCTGATGATATTGATCGTGGCCCGCGGGGAGATCAGGGCGATCCGGTCCACCTCCTCTTTCGAGAGCTCGCGGTTCGTCAGTTTGACGATATCCTTCTTCACCATGTCGTGGCTGGGGACATTGGTGGCAATGGACAGGGCTTCCTGGGTAGTACCGGTAATGCCGAGGATCTTGACCACGTTGAGTGCCTGGCCGCCGTCGATATGGTCGATCACCGTGCCGTTCTTGATCCGCCGGACCAGGAGCCCCTCGTTCTCCTGCGATTCGGTGGTCTTCATCGCATCACCTGCATCAGCATCGCCATCCGGACCGGCACCCCGTTCCGCGACTGCTCGAAGTATTTTGCATGCGGGGACTCGTCCACCCGGGGATCGATCTCGTCGACACGGGGGAGGGGATGGAGGACGATGAGCCGCTTCTTTGCACCCGCCAGCAGTTCCGGCGTGATCCGGTAACTGGAGGCAACGTTGAAGTAGGAAGCGGAATCAGGGAACCGTTCGCGCTGTATTCTCGTGACGTACAGGACATCCACGTCACCTATCACTTCATCGATGGAATCGTGCTCGGTGATCTCCATTCCTTTCTCCTTGAGCTGGGCAGCGAGGGTTGCGGGAAGTTCGAGTCCTTTTGGGGAGATGGTATGGAGCCGGGCGTTGTAGAGGGAGAGCGCGGAGGCAAGGGAATGCGCAGTCCGGCCATACCGCAGATCGCCGATCAGCGCCACTTCGATCCCTTCGAGCGGCATTGACTGGCGTATGGTGTAGAGGTCGAGGAGCGTCTGGGACGGGTGCTGGCCTGCCCCGTCGCCGGCATTGATGACAGGGACTGTCGAGAATTCCGCTGCAAGCCTTGCCGCGCCTTCCTTCGGGTGCCGGATCACGATGGCATCCGCATACCCGCTGACTACCCGGACGGTATCGGCAAGGGTCTCTCCCTTGGCCATGGAGCAGGCCTCCACACTGCCCACCGAGAGGGATGTACCGCCCAGCCGGGCCATTGCGGACTCAAAGGACATCCTCGTCCGCGTACTGGGCTCAAAGAAGAGGACCGCAAGGATCTTGCCGGAAAGCGCATCCGCATCGTACTTCTTCTTCTCGATCTGTGCCGCATGGTTCAGCAGGCTGTCGATCTCGTCCCGGTCAAAGTCCCCGATGGAAATTATATGCTGTATTTTTACTCCCCCGGCTCGTTCTAAACGTGTATAGGTTTTCCTGCACTAATTACCTATCTTTTGCATGTTGTCTTTCCGGTACCTCTTTTAATTTCCCTTTTGATTATTCCCCCCTCCCGGATTCCAGACAGGAATGATATTATTGGATCATTACGCATTTTTTATCACGAAACTGCATTGTTTTGCGGGGGATTTTGTGGACCATATACCAATTGCACGCCCAGTGATAGGCCAGGATGAGATTTCGGCTGTGACTGCCGTACTGGAGTCAGGCATGCTGGCCGCCGGCGATCAGGTCGCGGAGTTTGAGCGTTGTTTTTCCGGGTACTGCAACACAACCCATGCCATAGCGATCAATAACGGCACCGCAGCACTGCATGCCGCGCTCCTGGCTGCCGGGGTCGGTCCCGGTGATGAAGTGATCGTCCCGGCATTCTCGTTCATCGCCACGGCATCTTCCGTTTCCATGTGCGGGGCAACACCTGTCTTCGTGGATGTGCGTGAAGACAGCTTCAATATTGACCCGCGACTCGTGGAGGAACGGATCACCGGAAAGACGCGCGCTGTCATCGGTGTCCACCTCTTCGGTCAGCCGTTCGATGTCGGTGCCGTCCGGGATATCTGCCGAAAGCATACCCTGAAACTGATCGAGGATTCCGCCCAGGCCCACGGGGCCCTGTACCAGGGGGAGAAGGTGGGAGGGCTCGGGGATCTGGGCTGCTTCTCCTTTTATGCCACCAAGAACATGATCACCGGCGAAGGCGGCATGGTGACCACGAATAACAAGGCATTGGCCGACGAGCTGAAACTTATCATCAGCCATGGCCAGAGCGAGAAGTACCTGCACACGCGCCTCGGGTACAACTACCGGATGACGGATATTGCCGCGGCCATCGGGCTCGTCCAGCTGAAAAAACTGGAAAAATTCAACCAGCGCAGGAGGAAGAACGCCGGGTATTATTCCGCGAACCTGGCGGTGAACGGTCTTATCACCCCGTGCGTTGCCCCCGGCATGGAGCCGGTCTGGCACCAGTACGTGATCCGGCTCACGAACGATTTCCCCCTGAGCAGGGCGGAGTTCATGGAGTACCTGAAGGCGAAAGGGATCGGCAGCGCAATCCATTACCCGATTCCCATGCACCGCCAGCCCATGTACGCCCCGGTCGCCGAGCCGGATCCCTGCCCGGTCTCCACCCGCCTTGCCACCTCCGTCATGAGCCTGCCGGTCCACCCCCTGCTCGACCAGAAAGAGATTGCCTATATCTGTGATACGATCAACCGGGTACAGTAACATGGATGTCGGCATCATTGGTGTTGGGACCATGGGAAAGAACCATGTCCGCGTATATTCCGAACTGAAGAGCGTGGATGCCGTTGGGGTCTATGACCTGAATACCGGGGCGGCCAAAGAGATCGGGAAGCAGCACGGTGCAGAGGTCTACAGCTCGGTGGAGGAGCTGCTTGCCCATGTGGACGCGGTCAGTGTCTGCGTGCCCACCCCGCTCCATGCGGCCGTAGTCCGGCAGGTATTCGCAGCGAAAAAGTCCGTACTCATCGAAAAACCCCTCTGTGCCACCGCCCGGGAAGCGCAGGAGCTGATGAAATCGGCACCCCCGGGGATCACCATCGGCGTCGGGCATATCGAGCGGTTCAACCCGATCGTTGCGGAGATCCGGAAGATCGTCAGTGCGCCGGTCTATGTCGAGATGAAGCGGCACAATCCTGCCTCGGCACGGGTGACGGGGAGCACGGTGGTCGAGGACCTCATGATCCATGACATCGACATCCTCATCAACCTCTTTGGCATGCCGTCGGACATTCACAGTGCCGGCAGCCCGGACGTCTGCAGCGTGCTGATGAAATGCGGCAGGATCCCGGTCTCTCTCTCCGCGAGCAGGAAGTCCTCCAAGAAGATCCGGATGATCTACATAGAAGAGGAAGAGTTCACCATCGAAGGTGACTTCATGACCCAGGAGATTACGATCTACCGGAAGCCGGGACAGTACCAGTTCGAGGCCGAGCGGTACGTGCAGGAGAACATCATCGAGAAGGTGATGGTGAACAAGCTGGAACCCCTGAAACGGGAACTTGCCACCTTCATCGAGTGCGCCGGCACGGGCACCCCGTTCCCCATCACGCCGGAACAGGCGATCGACAACCAGCTGATCTGCGAGACGATCCTGGCCGGCCTGTAACCTGCCGGATTACCGTCCCGTACTACGAAAAACCGGGTAAAGAGAAACGCAGTGAATATCGGAGCAACGTGATGCTTTCGGAGATCATCGGGAAAAGGGGGCCGATCAGAAAGATCGGTGTCATCGGCATGGGGTACGTGGGCATCCCCGCAGCGGCGCTGTTTGCAGATTCGCCCGTGTTTGAGAGGGTGCTGGGATTCCAGCGCGACTCTCCCTCGTCGGGGTACAAGATCGCGATGCTCAACCGGGGCGAGAGCCCGCTGAAAGGGGAGGAGCCGGGCCTTGAGGAGCTCCTGCAGAAAGTCACCGCTGCAGGGAAGTTTGCCTGTACTTCTGATTTCTCCCGGATCCGGGAGCTCGATGCGGTCACCCTCTCCATCCAGACCCCTTTCCTGAACAAGGAGGACCTGCTGCCGGACTTCTCCGCTCTCATGGATGGCATCCGGCACGTGGGAAAGAACCTCACCCCGGGTATGCTCGTAGTGCTCGAGTCCACGATCACCCCGGGGACCACTTCCGGTATCGCCCGCGAGGCCCTCGAGGCGGAGTCCGGCCTGAAAGCCGGTAAGGATTTTGCGCTCGCCCATGCCCCGGAGCGGGTGATGGTGGGCCGGCTGCTCCGCAACATACGGGAGCACGACCGGATCGTCGGCGGTATCGATGAGGTGAGCACACGAAGGGCTGCGGAACTGTATGCCCCGGTCCTCACGCTCGGAAAGGTGATCCCGATGACCTCAACGGCGGCGGAAGTGACCAAGACCGCTGAGAACACCTTCCGCGACCTCCAGATCGCTGCCATCAACGAGCTTGCCCTCTACTGCGAGGCGATGGGGATCAATGTCTACGATGTCAGGACCGGTATCGACAGCCTCAAGGGCGAGGGGATCACCCGGGCGATGCTCTGGCCGGGTGCCGGTGTCGGCGGCCACTGCCTCACGAAAGACACCTACCATCTGGAACGCGGGGTGCAGGTGCTGGGCAGCGGGGCACTCGACTACCCGGCAGGTGAACCATCGCTCTATGTGCTCGCCCGGCACATCAACGACTTCATGCCCGTCCACATGTTCCGGCTCACTCTCGATGCCCTGAAACGGGCCGGGCGGAAGCCGGAAGGGGCAAAGGTTGGGCTCCTCGGCTGGGCGTTCCTCTCAAATTCCGATGACACGCGGAACACGCCGTCGGAGCCGTACCGTGATGCCCTTATCGCTGAAGGGGTACAGGTAGCGGTGCATGACCCGTACGTGGCCGGGTATCCCGGAGTCCCCATCGTCCCCTTCGTTGAGGAGGCCGTGAAAGACGCCGACGCGATCGTCATCTTCGCAGGCCATCACCTTTACAAAGACCTTGACCCGGCCTACCTCAAAAACCTCACCGGGAAGAAACACCCGGTGATCGTTGACGGCCGGAACCTGGCGGACCCGGATGCGTATATCCGGCTCGGGTTCATCTACAAGGGGATCGGCCGCGGGGACAAGAACGGGCACGAGATCGTGGAATTATAATTCCTGATTTTTTCCCGGATCGACCGGGAACCGCAGTTCCCCGTGCTTTCCTGTTTCGCTTGCCTTATATCCTGAGACGAATCATCTCCCTTTATGGACATAGCTCTTCGTGACCGGTTCACCGCATTATGGCAGAAGTATTTCCCGGGAGCCGACCTCCCGCTGGCCTGTGAATTCCGGGACAACTCTCTCGGTGCAAAACAGGTCCCGCCACCCGGGGGATGGCGCTGCATCATCTGCCAGATGGGACAGGCCCGGAACGGGACGCCGCTCTCGTTCGATGACGCGTCGGTCACCTGCCGTGGCGGCCGGAAGTACACCGGATTTTCGTGCAAGCCCCTGGAGGGCTTCCGGTACTTCCTCTCGACCGGCAAAGAGGGCGTCGTGGAAGGGGAACGGTACAAACGGACCCCGGAGATCGTCGATGCATGGGAAAAACTGATCCCGTCATTCGACTCATCGGGAAAAGATCTCGTCATGACCCGGTGGGATCAGCTCACGGAGAAGCACAACCCGGAGGTCGTCATCTTCTTCGCCCGCCCCGAGGTCATGAGCGGCCTGTTCACCCTCGCGAACTTCGACCAGAGCGACCCGGACGGCGTGATCTGCCCCATGGGGGCCGGGTGCAGTTCCGTGATCTATTACCCGTGGCTGGAACAGCAGAAGGAAAATCCCAAAGCTGTAATGGGCATGTTCGATCCCTCGGCCCGCAAATGCGTCCAGCTCGACGTCATGACCATTGCTTTTCCCATGAAGAAGTTCGAGAAGGTGATCGGGTATATGGAGGAGAGCTTCCTGATAACGCCGACGTGGGATACCGTGAAGAAGAAGATCGAACTGAGTACGGCGCTGTATAAGAAACCGTGAGGAGATGATTTCCCTCACCGAAGATTTTTTCTGTCTTTTCTTATCCTCCTTTACCTGAGTTCCGGTACGCTGTCCGCCCAGGCCTCCACCTTTCGGAGGATTGCGTCGTCCGCGTACGACGACACGGTGATCCGGTCGCGGGCGAGACTGAGGAAATAGAGTTCCCCGCCCTCATCATGGCATACGAGCGTGATGGAGAAGAGATCGGCATCCCTGAAGTGGACGATCTTCCCCCGGTGGGAAGCGATGTTCGCCAGGTTCGAGATCATGGACGCGACACCGGTATCATATCCCTCAGCGGAGTCGTATACTTCCGAACCCGTGCCCACCTGTTTCCCTTTCGTATCGAGATACACGAATTTTGCCGTGTACCGCTCGCGTACCGGCATGACAGGCGGGCAGTTCCTCCTTCTGGCAAAGTACGATGTGCACCCGAGCGGGTTCCTGAGACGGAGCTCCTGGACGATCGCGGTGAATGCGTCGATGTCCCGGAACGGGTGTTTCAGCCGGTGCGTTGCGCTCTTTGTTCCGGGTTTCTGGCGGAAACGGGTCATGATGGTGTAATTCTCCTGATAATCCTGTTCCGTCCGGCAGAATCATCCGGGCCACAGGATGCCTCAGAAGGAGAATGAACGGGATCGATAAATCCTTGATGGTCATGCGCAGGAGGGTGAGGGGGGGTCGCATGGGTACAAAGTGCCGGACGGTCCGGGGCCCGGGAACCGGCAGATTGTGCCAGCGGGGGCTGATCGCTCCGTCGGTATCCGGGAACTTCCCGGAGGATCTTCGGTCCGTATTATCCTGCGGGCCGGGGGCTGGAAATATGTTTGTACCCACGCGACCCCCCCATGGCCTGTCCGGAATTTGTGGGAAAATACCGGGATTTTACGTCGTTGATGTATATGGAACTGATGAAATGGTGCGAGGGGGGGTCGCGTGGGTACAAAATAATTATTGGTGGGGGTGGCAGATTTTTTTGTGAGGATTGCCGCCGCAGTCCAAGATTTTCTGAAGAAAATCTTCTCCACAGCCTTCGGCTGTCCCCGTCGGGGCGCCCCGCGGCGGCTCAATGACTTTTCACGCTCGCAGAAAACGGTAATGAGTAGCGCAAAACACGGGAGTATCGGTCTTTGCATCAGCGAAGACCGATTTGAGAAGCCATCAGGCTTCGAGGCGTTTTGCGCGTATGGCTGTCGCAATATTTGTAAAAGATACAGAATATCGGATCAAACGGTGTGAAACTGTTTGCGAAGGACCTACCAGGAAATGAACGTTTTTTTAAGTAAAAATGAAGAAGTTAGATCTAAATTAACAAACTTGAATTATATGAACAATATGCAGAAATGATTGCTACAAAAAGAAGGAATGCGACTAATAAAATTTTCCACAAATCCCACGTAAAACCGTTTTCATCCATTAATCATTCTATAATCCAGGTTTATAATAAACGTTGATAGGAGAATATTAAAAAAATGATAAATAAACTAAAATTTGATATCGATTTTATAGAGAGTTTTTTACATTTTAAAAAAATCTTATTTTCTCGCGATCGTCACATACCCCGAGTGACAAACGCTCGTTGAAGGCCGCGTTCCCCGCTTCGACCGGGTCATCTCCCGCTCGATCAGCTCGTGGGTGTGGACTTCGGAAAAGAGGTCCGTGGCCGCGTCGACCACGATCGCCATCTGCTCGAGGAACGGCGTGTAACACGCAAGATACCCGCCGGCCCGCAGGAGGGAGAAGGCATGGGTCACGTACTCCGGCTGGATCTGGAGGTCGAGGTGGACCACGTCGAAGATCCCTTCCGCGGCCAGGAAGTCTGCAGCAACGGCCTCGATGTTTGCGAGTTTTGCTTCCGCGATGTTCTTCATCGCGAGCGTGGAGAACTCGGGCCGGACCTCGTAGGTCTTCACGCTCTTTGCGATCCCGCCGAAGTAGATCGCTGCGATCCCGCTGCCGGTGCCGGCATCGAGCACGTCATCGTTGTGGTTCATGCCGGTATAGGCGATGACGAGACCGATGTCCTTTGGGAGCATCGGGGCGCCCGAACGCTTGCCGTGCGAGAAGAAATCGGTGGGTCGCGGGACCCGGATGGTGAACTCCGAACCGCTGTGTGTAGCGATGGTATCGCCGGACTCTTTTCCCACGATGGACTCGAGGTCGATCTGGCCCTTGTCGGTGCCGAGCTTCCCCGGTCCCGCCTTAACCCAGAATTCCCGTCCCGCTCCCACGAGGAGGACGCGGTCGCCCTGTTCGATCATTGGGTGAGCTTCATGATCGCTTCAGCGATATCGCCTTTCGATGCCACCAGTGCGGCCTTTGCCTTCTCCGCCGGCACGTTTGCCTGCACGGCGACCATTGCGACATCCTCGTTGGGGATCTCGGCAACGGCCGGCTCGAACCGGGGGGTGCCGGTGACCTGGTACGTGGTCTGGCCCTGCATGGTCATCGAGGAGACCTCTGCCTCATCGAAGATCCAGTTGCCCTTCGGCGTCTTGATCACGATACTCTGCACGTCTTCAATCTGCTCGACCTGCATGCCGAGCTTCTTCATCATCGCCTTCATCTGGCGCGGATTGATGTTTCCCGGAAGCATCTTTCTCACTACCCTGCCGTACTCTTACCGCTGCACCGTAATTAAATGCAAGCATCTCCGAGCCCGAAACGACCGCAGCACCGCAGGCAACCAGACGGTCGTTCTCTGCAACGACGATCACCTCGTCACCCGCGCGGATCTGGGGGTCCGCAGACACCACATGCTTGGCAAAGACGTTCTTTCCCTGCGCCACGAACGAGGAGATGTCCTCACGGATCACGACACGGTAACCGGGTGCAGGGAGGAGGGCCTGGATCCTCCGGGCCCCTTCTATCCCGAGGGTGAGCCTGCCGTCCGAGGCCCGCACGGTGGCGAGCCGGACGCCCCCGTCCAGCACCTGGCGTATCCTGCCGGTGGTCGAGAAGATGTAGGTGCAGCCCTCCGGAAAGAGGCCCGTTCCCACCCCGCCACCGAACTGGAAGTCAGCGATTACCTGAACCCGCCGCAGCGAACTGTTCTCCGAGTATCCTGTTGACACGATGCACAAACTCCTCTTCTGCTGTTTTCGGGATATACGCGCCCGCCGCGATCTTGTGGCCCCCGCCGCCCCCGCCATACTCTGACGAGGCATCGCTGAGCGCCTGCTGGAGGTCGATGCCCCGCTCCACTACCCGTTCCGTGGTCCGCATCGAGACCTTGGTGAGGTTACGGTCCTCGGGCACCTCGCACATGATCAGGATCGGCTTGCTGCTGTTCAGCTTCGAGAGCGCCATGCCGGCACCGATCCCGACGATGGTGTCGGGGTATTTCCCGCCCACGTGGAGGTACTGGAGGTTTCCGAGCTCCTTTACCCCGGAATCGATGATGAACTGGAGCAGGTCGCGGATGATCGCCCGGTGGTTGTTGAGCATGTGCTCGGCGTCCCGGTACGCCGGCCCCCGGTCTCCCCGGAGGATCAGGCTTCCGGTCTGCGGCTTCGACCACCGGCCGCAGGCATTGAGCAGGGTTGCGTATTCCTGCGCATTCCGCATGGGGGTCCGCGGGATCTCTCCCGGGAACCGGTAGATCTCGGCAAAGAGCCGGTCCGTCTTCTCGCCGTTCGCCATCAGCTGCTGGGCGAGCGCGGAGATGATCGTCTTCCGGTCATCAGCGGAGAGTTCCTCCCAGACATAGTACCTGCCGTCAGGCGTCTGCTGGCGGATGCCGAGTTTTTTGAGGAACTGGCGGGCACCTTCGGGGTTGTTGCTGATCCCTTTGATGAAGGGATCATCGTTATACGCGAGCGAGAGGTGGACGGGCCGGGTGGCCGTGCCATAACAGTTGAGATCCTTCTTGCTGACCTCGACCGAACCGTGCCGGATGCCGTCCTCGACGATCTGCTTCCGGACGGGGCCGACAAGCCCGCACTTCTCCCGGGCCATCATGTCCCCGACGTTCCCGATGATCGCGAGCTTCGCAAGATCAACGTTCTTCGCGTCCAGTTCCTTTGCCACGAAATAGGAGACGCCCGCGGCACTCATCCGGGTGAACCCATGCGGGAGGCAGTTCACCTGCGGGTAGTGCCGTTCTACCGGCTGGCTCACGTGATGGTCAACGATAAGGATCTCGTTCTCCGCAAATCCCCGCTCCATCATCAGGTTCTGCTGGCCTGCCCCGAGATCGGAGAAGATCTTAAGCGATGCATCGGAAGGGACCTGCGGCATCGTGAGCGGTTCGAGCTGGCGCACAAAAACGGATTTTACCGGGATCCCGAGCCGGGATACGGCCTGCGAGAGGATCGCCTCGCAGCTGATCCCGTCTGCATCGATGTGGGAGATGATGGTAACTTCCGGTGCTGCCGCGATCAGTTCCGCGGCTGCCTTTACATCATCGCAAAAACCCATTGCCATATATTTAGGGAGTTCATACACATCAATTGTATCTCTCCATGGGAACGGACCTGGCCGACGGCTTTCTGGATGCGGGCGAAGCAGGCATCGTCACGCCGCAACGGATGCGGGTGATCGATGCCAATGCGATGGCGCTGGGCGTCACGGAGCTCCAGCTGATGGAGAGCGCAGGGCGTGCTCTTGCAGACCACGTACTCGCCTCCGGCCCGGGCCATGTCCTGATCCTCTGCGGCAAAGGCAACAACGGGGGGGACGGGATGGTCGCGGCCCGGCACCTCTGCCGGCATGTCCGGACAGACGTCGCTTATCTGGACGGGGGGAAACGCAGCGGGGCCTGCGACCACCAGTTTTCGGCACTCCGGCACGCACGCGTCCCGCTCCTGCCGTTCGCGAACCGGGACGATCTCAAGGCGCTGGAACCCGCCTTCGCACGAGTAGATATTATCGTGGACTGCCTGCTCGGCACGGGGGCTGGGGGCACCGTACGGGAACCGCTGAAGACCTGCATCGCGATGGCGAACGCCACGAAGGCACGGATCATTGCGGCGGATATTCCCACGCCGGGTATGCGAAACAATGCGATCATCGCATTCCACCGGGCGAAGGTCGCCGGCTCCACCGTAGCCGACATCGGTATCCCTGTCGAGGCAGAGTGCTTCACCGGCCCGGGTGAACTGACCCTCCTGCCCCCGCGCCGGAAGCATGTCCACAAGGGCGTGGGCGGGAACGTGCTGATCATCGGCGGCGGTCCGTACCAGGGTGCGCCATACCTCGCGGGGCTCGGGGCGCTCCGGGCAGGTGCAGATATCGTTCGTATTGCCTCCACGGTCTTCGAGCCCATCCCCGATCTGATCTTTGAACGTCTGGAAGGGAAGGTGATCGGGCCGGAGCACACCGGGCGCCTGATCGAACTGGCCGAGAAGGCGGACGTGGTGGTCTGCGGGAACGGTCTCGGCACAGAAAGCCATGCGGTTGTCACCGCCATCGCCCCGCATTGCAGGAAAGCAGTCTTCGATGCCGATGCCCTCCTCCTGCCCCTGCCGAAGGCACAAGGGGAGACGATCTACACTCCGCACGCCGGCGAGTTCACGCGGATCACGGGTGTTCCCCTGCCGGACGATGCAGCCGGGAGGGCACGGGCCGCCCGGAAGGCCGGCCTCCCTGGCACCGTCATCATCAAGGGGCATATCGATATCATTACTGACGGGAAACAGGTCCGGTTCAACCGGGCCGGCGACCCGGCAATGACGGTCGGGGGGACGGGGGATGTGCTGGCCGGTATTGCCGGTGCACTCCTCTGCCAGCTCCCCGCGTTCGATGCGGCCTGTCTTGCCGCGTACGTGAACGGGAAGGCCGGGGAAGCGGCGGTCGCCTGCAGCGGAGGTGGCCTGCTGGCCTCCGATCTGGTGGACCGGATCCCGCAGGTACTGTACGGGAAACGACCCGGAAAAGGCGGATCAGGGAACGGTGCGTGAATGGTGGAGTTTACCCATATCCGGAACGAACGGGCAGAGATGGTGGACATCGGTGGCAAGAAGGACGTGCAGCGGGAGGCGACTGCGACCGGCAGGATCTATCTCCGGCCCGAGACCCTTGCTGCGATCCGCGAGGGGAAGGTAGTGAAGGGCAATGTCCTTGCAACGGCCCGGGTCGCCGCCACCCTTGCGATCAAGAACACTCCCGCCCTGATCCCGATGTGCCATTCCATCCCGATCAGTGCGATCACGGTCGATTTTACCGAACATGCCGGGTTCATTGATACCACCGTAGTCGTGAAGACGACCGGGAAGACCGGGGTCGAGATGGAGGCGCTGACGGGTGTGTCGGTCGCTTTATTGACGGTATGGGACATGGTGAAGTCGGCGGAGAAGGATAAGGACGGGCAGTACCCGGTGACCCGGATCGAGGGGATCCGGGTGGTGGAGAAGAAGAAGGGGAAGTGATTTTCTCAATTATTCTCTCACTAATCGTAACGCTCTCGGGGGCTCCGCCCCCTGCCGCTTTGGCATCCCCTGTTACGATTCTTTACGCGTAAAACGCCTGTCGGGTTTTACGCTACTCATTTACCTGTTCATGTATTGACATTGGTCATTGAGGCCGCCGTGGGGCGCCCTTCGGGGCGGCGGCAGGGCATCGCAACGAGATTATATTGTATTTAATGCAAATATTTTCAACAGATATCTGATTTTATCGGGACTGTTCCCCCGCCCATTCCTTTATTATCCTCCATAACCTAGTATATGGGAATGCGGGATTACGTCCCGTGTGGAAGGTATGTAGCCCTCTTCGGGCCGAACCTCAGGTGATTACCATGGTAAAATCAATGTACGCATTCGTCAGGGATGCATGGAAAGTACCGGCAGACAGCGGGGTCAAGGAGCTCCTCTGGAACCGGATGCAGGAATGGCGCCGTGAAGGCAGCGTTGTCCGCGTCGAACGCCCGACCCGTATCGACCGTGCACGGTCGCTCGGATACAAGGCAAAGCAGGGCATAGCCGTTGCACGCGTCCAGGTACGCCGTGGAGGCCGCAGGGCATCCCGGTATGTCCGCGCACGCCGTTCCGCCCGGATGGGCAAGAACCGGCTCACCGCAGGAAAGTCCATCCAGCGGATCGCCGAGGAACGCGCATCCAAGAAGTTCCCGAACATGGAAGTCCTCAACTCCTACTGGGTAGGGCAGGACGGGAAGCTGAAATACTACGAGGTCATCCTCGTTGACGGTCACCACCCCTCGATCCGGGCGGACAAGAACCTCCGCTGGCTCGCAGACCCGGTACACCGTGGCCGTGCCGAGCGCGGCAAGACCTCTGCCGGTCTCAAGGGCCGTGGCATGCTCTACCGTGGCAAGGGTACCGAGAAGACCCGCCCGAGCATCCGCTCCCATGCCAACCAGGGCAAATAACCTTATCTTTTTTTAACCGAAGTAACTCTCATGAAGATCACCGATGCAGCGGTCTGGCCGTATCCCGCAGGGGATTCATCGGTGCGCAGGCTTGCGCTTGAAGCACGTGAGCTCGGGTTTGACAGTATCGTTGCTATCGATACGCCACCGTCAACCTTCGAAGGGGTTGATATCCTCTCCGGTATCCTCGTCCGGGAAGGGGGCATGAAGGAAGTCATGAGCCGGGTGAAACGTGCGAAGGGTACGCCTGCCGTGATTTCCGTGCAGGCCGGCGATGCCGGGTTCAACCGGGCAGTAGTCGGGCACCGTGGGGTGCATATCCTCCGGGGTATTCATGCAGCCGACAAGAACGGGTTCGATCATGTTACTGCGAAGATGGCAGCGGACAACCGGGTGGCGATCGATATCGATCTCTCGGCACTTATTGCGGCCCGGGGGATTGCCCGGCAGCGTGCACTCCAGCGGTACCGGGATGTGATGGTGCTGCAGAACCGGTTTGAGTTCCCGCTCACGGTCTCATCGAATGCCCGCTCCGTGCTCGACCTGCGCGCGACACGCGAAGTCAGCGGCCTGCTCACCCTGCTGGACATGGACCTGCCGGTGATCGAGCGGGCGCTGAACGGCGTTGCAGAAGTGACAACGCCCGTTCCGCCATCCGTGAGGGCGATCCCATGACCGTCCGGCCCCCGACCCTGCGGGACAAGCGCCGGTACCTGCTGGTCCGGGTCGATCCCGCCGGGACTCCGATCGATCAGAAGGAGCTCTATTACGCGATCTCCGATGCCGTCACTGCATTGTTCGGCGATGTAGTAGCCGCGATCATGGTCCAGGCAGTCATCTGCGCTGAGGGCGACCGGCACATCGTGATCCGGTGCCGGCGCGGCACGGAACGCGAGCTCGCAATCGCCCTCTCGACCATCACGGCCTGCCGCGAGACCCGGATCGCGCTCCGGATCATTGCGGCTTCCGGTACTATCGAGAGCCTGCGCGAACGGCTCCGGCAGAAAGCGGCCGGCCGGGATCCATCATCTGATCCAACCGGGGATGACGAAGCGCCTGCAGGCAATGCCGGCAGAGACTGGGCAGCACCTGCCCCGGCGGATATTCCCCCGACAAACGCCGGGCCGGGTGCAGTACAGGATCCACTCCCCGGCGGGCGCGTGATTGACGGAAAAGAGTACATCGGGACCTATTGTGACGGTCAGAAGGTTGATGTGATTGAAAAGGGATTTAAAAATACACACCGATTGTTCTTGACAAGATCAGATCTGGAGGAATCATAATGCAACCACAATATCAGATGGGATATGACCGGGCGATCACCGTCTTTTCACCCGACGGCAGGCTCTACCAGGTGGAGTACGCCCGCGAGGCAGTGAAGCGGGGAACCACCGCGGTCGGTATCAAGGCAAAGGACGGCATCGTGCTGATTGTTGACAAGCGCGTCAGCTCCCGGCTCCTTGAGGCATCGTCAATCGAGAAGATCTTCAAGATCGACGAGCACATCGGGGTAGCATCCTCCGGCCTGGTCGGGGACGCCCGTGCACTCGTGGACCGCGCCCGCGTGGAGTGCCAGATCAACCGCGTCTCCTACGACGAACCGATCGAGGTCGAGGCGCTCTCCAAGAAGCTCTGTGACCACATGCAGAACCTCACCCAGTACGGCGGCATCCGCCCGTACGGCACAGCCCTCCTGATCGCGGGGGTCAGCGACGGGGAATGCCGGCTCTTCGAGACGGATCCCTCGGGCACCCTCCTGGAGTACAAGGCGACCGGTATCGGTATCGGCCGGCCTGCCGCAATGAAGGTCTTTGAGGAGGAGTACAATGCCGAATCCCCGATCAAGGACGCGATCCTGCTCGGCCTCAAGGCGCTCCACTCTGCCACCGAGGGCAAGTTTGATGTCGACACGGTCGAGATCGGTGTCATCGGGAAAGACAAGCCGGCCTTCCGGAAGATGAGCCGGGAAGAAGTGGCTTCGTTCGTGGAACAGTTCAAGCCGTGATCGCATGATACCGCTCGAACACTCGGTTGTTGCCCGGCTCGAGAGTTTCGGGGAACGGTTCGAGATTCTCGTGGACCCGGACAAGGCGGCGCTCGTCCGCCAGGGCCAGCCGGTCGAGATCGAGGATGTAGTGGCGGCGCTCAACGTCTTCGGGAACGCCTCGAAGGCGACCCGGGCTTCCGATGAAGCGCTGATGAAGGTCTTCAAGACGACCGACTTCAACGCGGTGGCCCGGAAGATCATCGAGAAGGGCGAGATCCACCTGACTGCCGATCAGCGCAAGCAGATGATCGAGGAGAAGCGGCGCCAGGTGGTCAATTTTATTGCCCGCAACGCGGTCAACCCCCAGACCGGGCATCCCCACCCTGCGCACCGGATCGAGATGGCGATGGAAGAGGCCCGGGTGAACATCGACCCCTTCAAACACCTCGATGAGCAGGTGAAGGAGACCGTCAAGGCCCTGCGCCCGCTCCTCCCGATCCGGTTCGAGGAACTCCGGCTTGCGATCAAGATCCCGCCGGAAAATGCGGCACGCGCTTATGGTGACATCGCCGCCGCCTCCGTGATGGAGAAGGACGAGTGGCTCAAGGACGGCTCGTGGGTCTGCGTGGTCCGCATCCCCGCGGGGATCCAGGTGGAGTTCTACGACCTGATCAACAAGCTCTCGAAAGGCGAGGGGCAGGTCAAGATCCTCAATCAAGTATATTAGTTCCGGGGACAAATAAAAGAAGACAGATCGGTGGGTTTCCATCATGGCAAAATCAACACACAAGGCAAAGGGAAAAGTGACCGGCAGTGCAGGACGTTTCGGCTGCCGGTACGGACGGTTCGTGCGCAAGAGAGTATGTGACATCGAAAGAATTTCACGTGCGCTCCACCGCTGCCCGAAGTGTGACATGATCTCCGTGGCACGCAAGGGCACCGGTATCTGGGAATGCCGCAAGTGCGGGTACAAATTCGCAGGAGGTACCTACCAGCCCCAGACCCCGGCCATGAAGATTGCACAGCGTGCGATCGACAGGACAGTTGAAGAGATCAGGAAATAACGGTATACATATATGGCAAGTACCTACAAGTGCGCCCGGTGCAAGCAGAAAGTCGAGATCGACGTCAACGTGCGGTGTCCCTATTGCGGCCACCGGATCCTCTTCAAGGAACGCGGTGCGGCGATCAAGGAACTGAAAGCACGGTAAAGCCGTTTGGCACCAGGGACAATTCCCTGAAAAATACTTATAGTCTCTTTTTCCATACTCTGCAGGAGAGTATTCTCATGCATCCTCACACAGCGGTCTTCCGGTTCGAATCCGAAAATGCGGCCCGGATCTACCAGTCGCTTGCGCCGGAACTTGCCGATGAGGTGAACCCCCGGTCCACCATCACGTGCTGCCTCGAAGGGGAGCATACCCTTCTTCTCACCGTGGCAGCGCAGGACACCTCATCGCTCCGGGCAGCGCTCAACATGTACCTGCGCCTCGTCAACGTGGCCGATGAGATGCAGGGGATTACCTGATCGCCTTCCTGCCGGGTGCCCGGGTATCGTTTGTCCCGGCACGCATCCCAGATTTTATGTCGTACCGGGTGCAATATGGTTGCAGGAACGGGACTCTTTAACCAGTCCCCAAACTATTCATTAGTACCTGACATATTCTCTACAGGAGTGTTTAGTTCATGAATAATCTCTCACCCAAAGTCCAGAACCAGCTTGGCATGCTCCAGCAGATCCAGCAGCAGCTCCAGACGATCCTCCAGCAGAAGGCCCAGTACGAGATGGCCGTACGGGAAGCAAAGCGTGCGCAGGAAGAGATCAAGGACTCCGCGGACGATGCCGTCATGTACATGAGTGTAGGAACGGTCATGATGCAGAAGAAGAAAGAGGCGGTCAATGCAAGCCTCACCGAGAAGGTCGAGACTCTCGAACTCCGGATAAAGTCCCTTGAAAAGCAGGAGAAGATGCTCCAGGGCAAGTTCGAGCAGCTCCAGGCGCAGGTAAAGGCGGCAATCGAGGGCAAGGGTGCCCCGAACGCTGCATAATCGTTTTTTTTCAAAATAATTACTGCAGGTACCGGGTTCCGGTGTCCGTTTCAGCTTTTGAGTGCAAGGATTTTCCGGACCTGAGTAAAAGTACCGGGAGAAAAGATTCCACCCTGCAGAAATCTTTGCCGGTTTTTTTTATTGCAGGGAATCTTTTCATGAGTCCGGTCCCGGTGATGCATTCCGGACGATAAAACCAAAAAACCCATTATGTAACCGGTGCAGAGAATGCATATGCAGAATGGCCCGGGTTTTCTCGATCAGGATACTACGCGGCGCATGTTCGCGATCAAGATCGCTGCCGACCATGCATCCCGGGCCCACAAGGGGCAGATGCGCAAGGACCGGCGCACACCCTATATCACCCACCCGGCCCGGGTGGCAGCTCTTACGGGCATGTTCCACGGTTCCCATGTGGCGATCATCTCCGCATGGCTCCACGATGTGTACGAGGACTGCACGCCCTACTGGATCACGGAGACCGACGCGTTCATTGCTGCACTCCCCCTGCCGGAGGATGACCGGGCGGATATTTCCGTGATTGTCGATGCCCTGACCAAGAAGAACACGATCAAGGGGAAGGCTGCCCGTCTCGCCAACAGCCTCGACCGGATCCTGGATGCCCCGCCCGAGGCAACGCTCGTCAAGCTCTGCGACCGGATTGATAATCTCCTCGACTCCGGTGACCGGAATGGCAAGTTCACGAAGCGCTATCTTGCGTCAACGGACGACCTGATCGGGAAACTATCCGTGCGGGCATCGCTGTACGGGTTCGACCCGGCGCTTGAGACGCTGGTCGCGATCCGGAACGGGAACCTGCAGATGGAATAAAAAACCGGCTCATCCCCCGGGGATCCTGTTCACGGGCATGCCGCCGGAAAGGGCACGGTGCCGTTGCTTCTCTCAGGTATCGGGAATTTTACCCGTCTGCAACGACGCTGCCCGTCACGGGATGATTGCGCACGATCGGGAAAAACGGGTGCAGTAGCCTCTCATCGCTGCCGGACAAGTTCAGTCAGGACCTCACCGATCCCGGAGATCTCCGTGGAAGCGGACTGCGGTACAGTGATGGTCCTGTCCGCGGTCATCTGGGTGAAGTCGACGATGATCTCCGACCGGTAGAGCTTCATGTCCGCGTCGTAGTACTTCATCATGACGGTGATCTCGCCGCCCCTGTCCTTGATATCGTAAAAATTGTCCACGATCTCGGTCCGTTCCCCGTGCGCCATGGAGTAAAGGTACTGCCTGCGGGTTGTGCTGCCGCCGCTTATCTTCACTTCGGCATTGAGCGTGATATTCTGGGCAACCGGGCCGTTGTTGCAGAGGTAGAGTTTCCGGGGCCGGTCCGTCTCGCCCGGGGCATAGTCGCACTGGATGGAGAGCATGGGCGCCTTTGCCCCGATCCGCATCTTGCGGGTCTCGATGGCGTAAAATGTCGTGATCACCGCGAGGATGATGGTGGAGACCGCCGTGATGATCACCGCATATGCATTGATGGTTTCGATATCGGCCGGTGTCATAACTATCTCGTATACTTATCTTTCCGGAAGCAAGAATCTTCTGTCCGCAGGGAAACGGCCCACCGGTTCTCCCGGTATCTCCGGCACAATCCGGCTGTCGTGGACATGGATTGCAGGGAATCATCGTGTTTTCCGGAACCGGCAATATATGGTTCGGCCTGTCCTGAAAAAAGGAGGATCTCCTAAACCCGCTGGACCAGGTTGATCGCGTTCACCAGCGCCTCGACCGATGCGAGCACGATGTCGTCGCCGCTCCCGCTGGCATCGAAGATCTTGCCGTGTTCGTCCTCAACGGCAATAGTCACGTGGCATATCGCGTCCGAGCCGCCGGAGATCGCCTCGATGTTGAACTCCTTGAGCTGGATCTTCGATGGCGTGACCCCGAGGATGGCATTCAGCGCCGCATCCACGGGGCCGTTCCCTACCGCGGAAAAGACGTGCTCCTTTCCGTTCACCATCGCCTTGACACTGGCCGTGGGAATGACATGGTTGCCGGTCATGATCGCGATATCCTCCAGGCTGAGCGCCTTGTGGTTGAGCTCGATGCCCATCGCACTCTCGGCGATCTCGTAGAGGTCCGCGTCGGTGACCCGTTTCCCCCGGTTCGCAATCGCCTTCACTTTCTCGATGATCGCATTGAGCTGCGGGTCGGTCGGATCGATGTGGACGTCTGCAAGCATCTGCCGGACCGCATGGTGCCCCACGTGCTTCCCGAGCGTGAGCCTGCGCCGGTGGCCCACCATTTCGGGGGTCATAATGCCCGGCTCGAAGGTGGCTGTGTTCTTAAGGACGCCGTGCGAGTGGATACCGCTCTCGTGCGAGAAGACGTTCTCGCCAACGACCGGCTGGATGGGCGGGATGCCGATGCCGGAGAACCGGGAGACGAGCCTTGACGTCTCGACAAGACGCTCCTTTGCGATCCCGGTCTTTATCCGGTAGATCGACTCCATGATCATCACGGTCTGGGCAAGGTCGGCATTGCCGGCCCGCTCCCCGAGCCCGTTCACGGTCACCTGCACCTGGGAGGCGCCGGCCTCGACTGCCGCGATCGTGTTTGCGACCGCGAGGCCGAAGTCGTTGTGGCAGTGGACATCGATCGGGCACTTCACTTCCCGGTCGATACGGGCGATCAGCATCTTCATCGCTGACGGGGAGATCACCCCCACGGTGTCGGGCACATTGATGATGGTGGCACCGGCATCGGTGGCGGTCCGGAAGACCTCGATCAGGTAGTCCCAGTCCGTCCGCGTGGCATCCATCGCCGAGAACATGCAGAGGTCCGAGTGTTTCCTGATATGGCCGATGATGTCGGCCGTGATCTCAAGGACTTCCTTCCGGCTCTTGTTGATGGTGTTCTCTCTCTGGATATCCGAAGTAGGGATGAAGACATGGACCATATCGACATTGCAGTCGAGACAGGTGTCCACATCGGCTTTTACGGAGCGGGCGAGCCCGCAGATCCTCGACTCAAGACCGAGCTTTTTGATAGCGGTCACCGTCTCCTTCTCGGCCTTCGAGGATGCAGGGAAACCTGCCTCGATTACATGGACGCCGATATCGGAGAGCTGGCGTGCGATCTCAAGTTTCTGTTCAAAGGTGAATGCAATCCCCGGGGTTTGTTCTCCGTCCCGGAGCGTAGTATCAAAAACAGTCACATCTTCATGCGCCGAGCTATCGGTGAAGAAGACGATCCCCCGCAACATCCTTGCGAGCAAACATACAGAACAACATGGGCATGCGGATTATATAAACAATCGCTGCACCACTTTCCAATCCGGGGCATTTAAGGGGGTAAAATCCGCTGATGTTACGATATGTTTAATAAGAAACTTGCCTAACATTAGTAGCGCAGTGCCCCGCCTTAACTCAGCCTGGTAGAGTGCGCGGCTGTAGATTGGTTTACCGTCATAGGTAACTGCGCGGCTACCGCGATGTCCCCGGTTCGAATCTGGGAGGCGGGATTAACTGTACCATAGTGCCCAGGTAGTGTAGTGGCCTATCATGATTGCCTGTCACGCAATCGACTCGGATTCGAATTCCGACCTGGGCGTCCACTGCAAATTTTTTTAATAATTTTTTCCGGAGAATCCCGGGTCTCTTCAGTGTTTTAGTGAATCTGGGATATTGGTGATGCCCTGTAAACCAGGTGAAAACCGGCCGAATAAAAACCCGGGCTGTCGCTCTTTCCGATCAGGTTTTCAAAATTATAAAGTTTAAAAAAGTATCAGCTGGTGGTGGATGGCTGGATGAGTAACCGGCCCCGTGAAGTGAGCCTGAGAATTACTTCGCTGCTTGACTTCCCTCCGTCAAGGTATCGCTTGGAGAGGAGGATTCTGACACCTGAACGTACGCTGCTCTCGCTGTGTGCCGGATGCAGCATCTGGACAACCTGGCTTATGTGGCAGCTCTGTTTTTCTGCCACTGCCCTGAGAATATCGAGATGGGTGGGGGTTGCAACAAAGGCTACGGGGGTTTCGAAGGATATTTCTTTCATTGTCGTCATAATGCGCCCTGGTGACAAGTGAAAAAACCTGTTTTCACGATCGCTTAGATCGGATCACCATATTAGTATAAGCTGTTTGAGATGAAGTAACCATGGATAATAACCGGAAGGGAGGAAATGCACTCTTATGGCGATACCGGGCGCACGACTCTCTCTTTCCCGGGTGGTAACCCCCGGAACACCCCGGGTGCTCAGGTCAAAACCTGCTTTATTATATATAATCCGGCATCATGCTTCCTGTATGCTAGATGCACTTATCATAAAGGCAAAAGGGTTCATGACAAACCCGGTCGAGACCTTCCAGCAGTCACGGGCGGATGAGGCCCGTACGGTACTGGCATATTTCATCCCGCTCCTGATCTTCGATGCGGTGATGACCGGTATTGTCTCCCTCCTTGAATACCTGGTCTTTCCCCTGGGAATGTCAGCCATTTTTGGCATGTTATTCCCGGTGGTTGTGTTCTTTGGTGTGCTTGTCGGGGGCACTATCATCCTCCTGCTGTTCACGGCCTGGGTCCATCTCCTTGTCTGGCTGGCCGGTGGCCGGAAGGGTATATTCCAGACCTTCAAGGCACTGACGTACGGCCTGACGCCATCATACCTGCTTCACTGGATCCCGTTCATCGGCTTCCTGTTCGATCTCTGGGCGATTATTCTTATGATTCTGGGAATACGTGAGCTCCAGGAGATCAGCAGCGGCAGGGCACTTGTCGTTATGTTCATCGCCATCATGGTTCCGGTCTTCATCCTGATCCTCATAGCGATGTATTTCATTGTTGCCGCAACCGGAATACAGCCCATGCCGGTCCCCGCCTACAATTCGCTCTGATCGGTATTCGCCTCTTCATGGCAGGCAGCCTGCCGGTCCCCTCATTTTTCAGGAAGGCTCGTGGATAAAAAGGGTTTTTTGTATTCGGATCACTCAACCCGGTACCCGTGCGCATCCAGGAAACTCCGGTACCTTCCCTCAGCATCCGCGTGCCGGAGGGGGATTTCCCGTTCAGCCATCTCCCATGCTGCACGCAGGCCGGGGTCTTCGGTGTGAAGCGAGAGGTTGCCGGTAATATGTCCGATCGGATTCCCGGAGGGGTCGGCGATCCGCATCACCACGCAGCGGTAATACTTGCACTGCGCAGGACTGTCACGATGGATGGTGCAGCGGATAAGATCTCCGTCAGGCCGGAGAAACCGGCAGGCATGGGGATGCCGTTCCGGGAACGAATGATCGGAGAAGATCTCCCGCTTGTCCTCGTCGATCACCGCTACGAACTGCGTGCCGGTCGAGACCGATTCGCAGGCAAATTCGAACGGACCGATCTGCTTCTCTATCACAATATAGTCGCCAAGATACATGCAGCAGGTGCCGCACTGCCTGCAGGTGAATACCATCTGATCCTCCCCGTACCTGTACTATCGGGAAGTCCCGGGTAAAAAAAGGAGTCGGCCGGTGATGCCGGGCAGTTTTAATGGATTTTGCCGGCTGCAAGCTGTGTTATGGATTTGAGCACTTCGTAATCCGTAGTCGTTCCCTCCATGCGGATCTGCTCAAAGACATTGTTCTTCACGAAAATCACGCTGTAGGAGGTGATATCGCCCTGCGGACTGCCCGTTGTCTCTTTCCATGCAATGCTCTGATCACCGATGATCGGGAAGGGGACCTGGTATCCGCTTGCGTTATTGCCGGCAGGCACAAGCGCATCACGCTCGATACGGAATACCTCGTTCATGTTCTCCGGAGTATAGGTGCTGATCAGCTGGCTCACATCGGTCCTGTCATCATGCTTCTTGTCCAGCCGGTAATATGACACCTGGTAACCCTGCCGCCAGCCAAGGTCGCGGTCCAGCTGGCTGATACCCCCGTAGGCGACCAGCGACCGGTCCCGCAGGATATAATCGGAAGGGAGGTCTGCAGGCTGCAGCGCAAGATTGTCAATAGACGGGGGGGCCGGGGTGGCCGTGGACGGTGTGACGGTTGCAGGCTGGTTGTAAGACGGGGCCGGGCCAAACACGCCGGAGAGGCAACCGGCCGATCCCACCGAAACGAGGGCACAGAGGATCATAAGGGAGAGTGCACGATAACCGCATTCCATACCGTACACCATGGCAGAGACAATTTAAATTGTTGGTGGATGCAGCTGCCGGGCAACCGCTTTCATCCACAAGCGCTATCATCCCGGCGGCAGAACAGTGTGTAACGGAGAAGTTACATGCCGATCACCAGCATTGCCATGCTTGACAAGGATCACCATATCCACCTGATCCCTGCCGACCGGGTCCTCATGATGAGCATCGAGCACTCGGCGATCAAGAAAGTAGAGAACGAACGCTTCGAAGTGGAATGTTTCATCAAGCTCTCGGTCGAGGGATTTCCCCATCCGCTCGAGGATGTGATCAGGTTCACGTTCGCCACAACAAAAATCCCCGGCTCGCAGATGATGACCGAGCTGACATTTGTGCAGAACCACATCATCAAGTATATCTTTGACAAGGGACTGGCCGGGGACCTCTGCAGCTGCGTACCCGATGTCCCATCTGCCAGGGAATGCGGGATTACCATTTCTTCTGAGATAAAGGCAGAGATGCTCGCTTCGCAGCAGTTCAAGGCGGTGCTTGCCCAGCACGGGGCATTGCCGGATTCAGTTATTTTCGTCAAGTGATTCCGGAAAAATCCCGATCTTTTTTATGATACAGTCCCGATATTTTCAGGGTATACAAGGGACTCCAATAGTGTGCCCTGACCGCAACAACCTGCAGATAAATATCTTTTTCACATGCAAGAGACAACCACTACCGAACAGAATACAAGCGGTGGTATCATGGGCGATCCAGAAATCCGAAGCGACGAAAAAGTTCTCATGAGGACACAGGGGGTCCACGTCAAGTCGATCCCGTTCGAGGGCATCCTGACGAACAGGCGCATCATCCTTGTCGACAGGGCAAAGAATATCCTGCCCCCCAAGGAGATCCCGCTTGGGACGGTCAGGGATGTGGAGACCGGGGAAAATGCAATCCGTGACCTGACCCTTACGATCTCGATCACTGCAAAGACCGGTGAGACACGCCAGATGATCCTCACCTTTTCCCGGCAGGATGGCGGGGACAGGACCCGGGAACGGGACGAGTGGGCCCGGCTGATCCAGGAGAGTCTCTCGACTTCATTCGAGCAGGTGATCCGGAAAGTGATCCCCGGGGCCGACCCGGCACAGCGCCCGTCAGCGCCTGCAGTTCCCTATGGGGAAACCCCGCAAAAGACCCCGCCCGTGCCGTATGCCGCCGGTATGCACCCGATAAAGAAGATCATTGAGGCCAGCCCGTCCGAAGCGCCGGTTCCGGCACGTCAGGCGGTACCCGCCGCGCCGGCCACGGGCGATGCAGTGTTCTGCACCCGCTGCGGGAACAAGGTCACCGGAGACTCTGCATTCTGTAACAAGTGTGGCTCCCCGGTTATTCCCCCGGCCGCAGCACGCCCGCAACCCGCAGCGCCGGTATCGCCACCGGCTCCGGCCCGCCGAGCGCCGGTCGTGGCGGCCCCGGCAGTACCTGCCGACATCTCCCTCCAGCAGTCGCTTGCATGGGATGACGAGCATGATGAAGCCCCTGCTCCGGCACCCGCATCCCGGCAGAGAGCTTCCAAACAGGAAGGGAAAGGCTTCCTCGCCGGCATCTTCTCCCCCAAAAAGCGTGTTGTGCCCCCGCCAAAAGCAGCCGCACAGGCTCCTGCCGCCAGTCCGTCAAAGAAACCTGGGGGTAGTATGATGCCCGGCAAGACGGCTCTCATCGCAGGCGTTGTTGTCCTTTTTGTGATCATTGTGCTCGTTGTCGGTGCCGTGTTCGTGTACCCGATGCTGACCAGCGGGAACAGCGGTGGTTCATCCGGGACCACCGGTAATTCCGGTTCGTCCGGCAGTACAGGCAGCAGCGGATCCACGAGCGGGGTACTCAGCAATACCGGTGTTGCATCGATCACCGTGAAGGAAACAACAGCACCGGTCATCCCCGTCACCGGGGTCTGGGTCCGGATCAGTTATATCGGCAGTTACGAGGGAACCTACGGCATGCCCTCCGATCTGCAGCAGATACCCGGTGCCTCGTCACCAAATTCCGGTGATCAGACCTATGAGGTTGTGAATGCGACCGGCACGGTCCAGGCAACTATCCAGAAAGAAGACAGCTCGACAAAACACGATCTCGTTGTCGAGATATACAAGGATGGGAAACTCCTCACGACCGGAAAGACCAGCGATGCATACGGCAGAGTGACGGTCACCGCTTCGACCGGTTCCGCTATTTCCGGCAACCAGACTGCCACTTCCCCGGCAGTAACGGCGACAAAAACCGGTAACGCCACGGTCACCGCACACCCGACAACCGCTGTGACCACGGTAAAAACCACTGCCCCGGCAGCCAATACCACTGCCAAATCCCCCTGATCAGGCGCGGGTACCGATACCAACCCCAATCTTTTTTTCCCGGCTCCCCGGATAGTTCTCCGGTTATATCATGACAGCCCTGGAACACTTTCCCCTCGGAACCCCCTTCAGACCATCACCGGCATTCGTGTCCTGGTTCATCATCGATTTTATCCTGGCAGGTCTCTTCATCGTACTTTGCCTGGTACTTCCCCTCTTCTTTTCGGACTCCCCGGCATATTTTACCGGTGTGGTAACCCCGGGCATCTTCGTTCTCGCCATCCTTGTATTTGCCACATGGACCCGGCTCTACTACCAGAGCATGTCGTACGAGCTTCACGAAGATGAGATGCGCTGGCGCCGCGGTGTCTGGTTCCGTACGACCGGCATTGTGCCGTACAACCGGATCACGAACCTTGACATACGGTAGGGCCCGGTGATGCGCAGGCTGGGGATCTCCAGCATCTCCATCCAGACCGCGGGTTACTCAGGGCAGGCAGTTCCCGAGATCAGGATCGAGGCGATCGAACATGCCGAGGAACTCCGCGAGATGATCCGGGCCATGGTCCGCAGGTGCAGTTCGCGGGGCGACGGTACGGGTCAGGCGGAACCGGGAGCCCGCCCGGACGTCCAGCCGGCCACCGGATCCATGGCATCCAATATCCTGATGCTCGATGAGCTCAGGAAGATTCGTCTCCTTCTCGAACAACAGAAAAAATAAAAGAGAAAATTACGGGCTCTCTTTTTTGTCCGGGACTGCCTGTACCGGGTTTTTGCCTTTCTTCCACCGGTAGATCCCGTACCCGATCGCCCCGAGGATAATGAGCGGGAGGAGGGTTAAGAAAAGGACGATGATTGCATCGATCATGCCCAGGAACCCGGCAATGCCCTCATTGATGGTTGCAACAAAATCATGGCCTGTCTGTCCGCCGACGGGTTCCGGTTCCTGGAGGTAGACTGTGATGGTAGAGAGATCGATCCGGTTGTTGAGGTAATTGAGGCGCCCGTTCAGCTGGTCGAGCTGGGTCTGGACCCGGTCTATCTGAGCCTGCACCGCGATGATATCCTCGACCTTGGTGCTCTGCTTCATGATCACATTGTACTGGGCCAGCTGGTTCGTGTACGAGCTCTTCTGTGCCTGGAGATCCACGTATTCTTCGGTCACGTCCTGCCCGCTGGTCGATATTGACCTGACCGTCCCGAGGGCCTTTGTACCGGCAATGGCATTCTCAAATCCTGCCGCCGGGACCCGGATGGTGACGGTACCCGTGAGCTGGTTGTTATAATTCTTCTGGATGTTTGTCGATGAGAGGTAACCTCCCTGTCCGGTAGCAACTGCCTTGAGGGCATCCACCGTACCGGTCACATCCTTTACTTCGATTGTGATGTCCGCGGTCTTGATGATCTTTGTATCGATCCCGGGAGTGGTTATGTCACCGGCGGTCGGTGCAGAGGTTGGCACCGGCCTCATGACGGATTCGCTGCTGCCGGCCATGACCGCCTTATCCTGTGTTGCAAGGCGGTTGTCGGATGTGGCAATATGCGCGACATCGGGGGGAGTACCCGGGGCAGTGGTGCTGCCGGAGGAGAGTCCCGTACAGCCTGCTGCGGCGATCATGGCGATGATCACCACGAGCAGGGCAAATACCTTGTAGTTCATATACAGTTCATAGAGTGTCAAATATAAAAGCACGTCGTTAACTGCGGTTTTTTTGGGAGTCATGGACTGGCAGGAGAGGCCCTGTCGGATAACCTGCAGGTTCCATGATCCAACCCCCCCGATTTTACGAATTTAATATACTCCCTGCAGACTGTGTATGCAGAGTTCCATCATGGAGGATGGATTCCCGAAATACCTGAGGTTAGTGTCTTGTCAGTAAAATCTTCTCTCCTGTTATTCGCAGCCGGGTGGGTACTGCTTGCCGTGGCCACACAACCTGCCCAGGCTTCAGGTACTACACCGATCTCTGTCACGCCATCTACGGCATTCACGGAAACGTTCCCGTTGTTCGATGGCAATGTCCCTGCCAGCCAGGCGCAGCTGCTCTGGCTTGCTGCACGGGAGGACGCCGGTATGCAGGCAACCATCGGGTACATTGAATCCGTCAACGGTTCGACAGGCACCCTCTCCTCTATACGGGGGGACTTCGTGAACTGCAGGGAGAGTATCGGCCTTGCAGCAACGCCCGCCGATATCAGGAATGGTCTTACGGATCTCCGCAGGATCACGGAAGCGTTCCGCGGGGAAACGGATGCCCGGCTCAGGGAAACCGGTGGAAACCCGAAAACGCTCAGAGAGCTTGTAAAGGCTGCCCCATCAGGGAACCCGGTTGTAACCCGGGCTGAAGACCAGTATTGGGAGACCCGCATGCACCGGGCACTTTCGGATCTCGACCAATGGGTCGGGCAGGCAAAAAGTACTATCACACAACTTCAGGAGAACGGGTATGAAACTACCTCAGCACAGGAGAAACTTACGGAGATCACTACCATGCGCAGCACACTCGAGACTGCATTCCGGATGAGGAATGATACCGATATCGATCAGGCAAGAAAGACGATCCATGATGCGACCGTAGAATATGCACAGACCCTGCGGGGAGCAAAGAAGATCGTTCCTGAACGCGAGATGGAAGGAAACCTGCTGGACCAGGGCGAGGGAGTCCTGACCCGCTCCGGCATGATGAATGCCAATCTCACTTCTCTGGGTATCAACTGCACGAAAACCCGGGCGCTGGTCGAGGTTGGCCATGCCCAGATCGCGACCACGGTGGGACAGGTCAATGCCGGGGATGTCCGGGGAGCGCGGACCACCCTTGCGCACCTGAACGAGACCGTACGGTCCCTCAGGGATGAATATCGGGTAATTCTCGTGCGGGAAGACCTGCCCCTGTCCACTGCCCAGGGTGTTCTGTCCGTTGCCCAGTCCCTTGACGTGATGTCAGTCCGTCTGGGAGGGTTCTGATCAGGAAATGTAACCGGAGGTATATACTCCGGGGATCTGCCTGTTACCGGAATCAGGTATCGGTAAAAGTCTCCCGGGATGAATGCGGGTCCTGCCGGCAGGAGCATGCATATGCACACATGCACCCCCCGCTGGCAGAACGTTGCAGGACCAGGAAATGATCCAGATGTCAGGGAGGTTATCGCGAGCCCGTGAGCGAGGGAATGGAACCGTACCGCACACTAAATCCTCATCCACAACTATGCAGCACTGCAATATCCCATACTAATCCATACAGGGGGAAGGATACCATACCCGCCCCCCCTTTTTTAATCCTCCTGCTTGAGCACCTCCCTCCTGCATGCGGGATCTCCGGAAAATGCCGCCCTGCGTCGCTCTTATATAAGAATACGGGAGATATCACATGGTGATACGTATGACTGAGACAATAATCCCGGAGAGACCGGAAAGTGGAGCAGAGCTGGAAAAGCTGGGGATTGAAGGGCTGGTAAAGGCCCTCCAGGACAGCACGGATCCCCAGGTTCGGCAATATGCAGCGTACCTGCTCGGGAAGGCGCAGAGCCCCCGGGCAATCCAGCCACTGATCGAGGCTATGGCGGACTTCGACAAAGAGGTCCGGGCGCAGGCCACCCTTGCCCTTTCCTCTATCGGGAAAGCCGCGGTAGCTCCCCTTGCAGAAGCCATGAAAGAGCCCAAGTGGGAGACACGGTACCGGGCGGCAGAAGCCCTGGGAAAAATTGCCGATGAGAAAGCGGTCAAACCCCTGATCCAGGGTCTCAAGGACAACCGGGATCACGTGCGGTACATGGCGGCCAAAGGGCTGCGGGGACTGGGCGACTCCGATGCGATCGAGCCGATGATCATCCTCCTCAGGGACGAGAACGTGTATGTCCGCACCATGGCGGTACGGGCACTGGGCGCTATCGGCGGTAAGAAGGCCGTGGAAGCCCTGACAAAAGCACTTGCCGATGAGAAGGATGAGAAAGTTCGCGAAACAATAACAGAAGCACTGAAATAATTCCTTTTTTAAACTTTTTTTCACGGGTTGCACAGGTTCCTGGATCCGGTAGGCCGGCAGGTACGCGACAGCACCGGATATAAACGATCTAATTTTTAATATCCGGAATTGAATTAGAAATACTTATACGAGTTCGATCTCCGGAGTCCCCACCGATGCCCGCCCGCCCCCAGGAACTGCAACTGATGGAAGCCATCGAATCCGGCAATCTGGACGCCGTGCGTACGCTCATTGTAAAAGGGACCGATGTCAATTACCGCGGCCTGCATGGCGAGACACCCCTTGTCAAATCGATGCTCTGCGACGACCCGCGTATCACCAATGTTCTCCTGGAATCCGGGGCGGATGTCAACCTCGCCACGATAAACGGATACAGCCCCCTGACATTTGCCTGTCTCCAGAACAACTTCGAATATGTCCGGGCCCTTCTGAAGTTCAACGCGAAAGTGTCCCAGAAGACTGAGGAAGGCTGGACGCCTCTCCTTGTTGCATCCACCAACCCGTCGATCTTCTTTGACAACATGGATCATGAGTTTTATAAAAAACTCATCGAGATCGTCTACAAATATTCCCGGTACCACCCGGATTTCAATCCTGTCCGGACGGTCAGCCTTCTCCTTCATGCAGGTGCCAATCCCAACGAGTCCAACATGTTCGGCACCACACCGCTGATGGCCGCATCAAGCATGGCCAATTACCAGATCATAAAGGCCCTGATGGAGCAGAAGACCGCAATCGATCTGCGCGATACCGAGGGGAAAACAGCCCTCATGTATGCGGTGATTGCGACCATCGAGGAACTGATTGACAGCCTCATCCACCTCCGGCTCGTCAGTTCCACGGTCACCCTGACAGATTTCATGACCCCGGAGATGCTGGCCCGGCTCAAGCCCCAGTTTGAACCGCAGAAAGAGCTCTGTGTCAATTTCCTGATCGAGAACGGAGCGGATATCCGGAGCCGGGACAAGAAAGGGATCTCTATCCTGACGCATGCCTCCCGAACCGGCAATATCAATGTTGTCAAGAACCTTGTCGGCCACGGCGCCGATCCAAAACAAAAATCCCCCCGGGGCATCACCCCTCTCTATGCGGCGGCAATCAACGGGCATACCGAGATCGTTGACTTCCTCCTCTCTGAAGGTGTGGATATCGATGTCCGTCTCAATGACGGGGAAACACCCCTTATGGCCGCAGTCTGGAACGGCCAGATTGCAACGGTCGAACTCCTGTTGAAACGGGGGGCAAACGTCCATGCCAAGAAGGTCACGCCCTATAAGTCCTCCGGGGATTCGAGCCTTGTCTGGGCCATGCACCGGCACAGGAACGAGAAGAACGAAAACTATGATATAATATTCCGGCTGCTTGCCGATGCCGGAGCAGAATAACCGGCCCGGTTCCGGACCCCGCGTTTTCAGGAAACCCGCCCATGCCCCGTTTTTCCTCACGAGAAGAACTACGAAGTCTCCCTTCCGTAAAATCCGCACGCATCACCGGATCCGGCCCGGGCCGGGAGGTATGAACCACCCATGGGCGCAAAGGATATCCCCCCGTCAGGATACCGTTCGTTCTCATTTTACCTCCTGCTCTTTATGGTGATCCTGGTCATCTCGATCGTCGGGTTCCAGACCATCAACGATTACGTCTATACCATGGATAACTTCGATCGCGAGTCCCACAACCTCCAGGTCCAGACAGAACAGAACGTGGAAGAAGCGATGCGGCTCTCCGATACTGCTGCAAATATCCTCGATAACAGCATGAACGATCGGATGATGGCGGGGCTCTCGGATGTTAACCGCGAATATGCACGGGCCGGCGGGGATCCGGCAAAAATGGATCTCGACACCCTGCGGAAGAATCTCGGGGACGGGTATGATATCTATATCATCGACGATTCCGGTGTGATTGTCAGAACCACGTACGCTCCTGAGCTCGGGGAGGATTTCAAGACAGTCCCGTATTTCTACAGTTACCTGACAAAAATTCGTAATTCCACCGGCTTTTTCCCCGACCGGGTTGTCCATGAACTTCTCGGTTCAGGTAAGTTCAGGAAATATGCATATATGCCCACTCCCGATCACCGGTACGTCCTGGAGCTGGGACTCGGGGGCCCGTCATTCGACCTGATAAACCAGAAGCTGGACGATCACAAGAATATCCAGAATATTGTCAGTGCCAATCCGTATGCCGAGGAGTATAGTGTCTTCAATACCATGGGACGCAGGGTCGACAACAACACCCTTCCTGATAACCAGACCGAAGCCTATCTCCAGCAGGCTATAAAAACCCGCCAGGGTCTCGAGATCTCCGACACCGACCATTCCCGGACAACCCATTTCATCTTCGTAGATTTAAAGGACGAGACGTATGGATCCGATCCGAGCCGGATCGTCATGATCACCTATAACACGAGGCTGATCCAGGATGCACTGAACCGCCTCATCATCTATCACCTCATCATTGCCCTCCTGGCAATCTGTGTCGGGTGCATCATCGCCTATTTCCTCTCCCGCCGGATGACCCTGCCGATTCATGCAATGGTGAAGGATGCCGGTATTATTGCAGGTGGGGATCTTGATCACCGGATCGGGACTACCGAAAGTGCCGAGTTTGCGGTTCTCGCACAGAGCATCAATACCATGGTTGATTCGCTCAGGACTGCATTCCAGAAGATGAAGGATGACGAGATCTTCCAGAAAGAGATGATCGATCAGCTGCCGGTGGCAATCTTCATCAAACGTGCCGATACCGGCCAGTACGTGTACTGGAACACGACCAGCGAACGGCTGTTCCGGATCCCCGGATCAAAAGTGATCGGGAAGACGGACCGGGACCTTTTCCCCCCGGAGATGGTGTCGGCTATCAAAAAGGAGAGTATTGAGTTATTTTTAAACCGGAGTGAAGTGCGCAACAAGATTATCACAAACAAGCACCTTGACGGGAGGATCATCCATATGATCATCGTCCCCATCTTTGATTCCAATGGATCCCCCCAGTATGTTCTCGGCATATCGGAAGATGTCAGCCACGAGAATATCAACCTCAAGATGGACCTGCTCTTCAGCATCACGCGGCATGACATCCTGGATAACCTTGCGGTCATTGCCAGCCATCTCGAACGCGCCCAGCTGATGAACTCGCACGAGGAGATGCAGCATTTCTTTGACAAGACGATCGGGTCCATAGAATCTATCCGGAACCAGATTGCCTATATGCGTGTCCTCCAGGAGGGTGGTATCATCTCACCCAAGTGGCAGAACGTGAAGGAGACCTTTGAGGCCGCAACGCATCTGCTGCCGGAACACCGTGTGACGATCGGTGAGGGTGTGGACAATGTTGAGATTTATGCGGATCCGCTTCTTCCCCGGGTATTTTATTCCCTCCTCGAAAATTCGCTGCGGAATGGCGGCGACCGGTCGACCGGTATCCATCTTTCGGTACGGAACGAGGACGGGGCTCTCCTGATCGGGTTCGAGGACGACGGGTACTGGGTGCCGGAAGCGGATAAGGAGAGGATCTTCGATGTCGGATATTATACCGGGGATATCCGCGGAATGTTCCTGATCCGCGAGCTCCTCGGGTTCACGGGAATCACGATACGGGAAATTGGTAAGCCGGGTGCCGGTGTCTTCTTTGAGATGAGGGTCCCGCCGGGAAAATTCCGGATCATTCACTAACCTGAAAGGAAGATCGCCGCCTCCTTTACCGGCCCTGGTGCCTCTATCCAATATAAGAAATAGAAGCAGCGGATTAATACATCATTACTACTCCCCGGAGGAGTGACATATGGAGAATCCGAAGTTGTATTCCCTGCCAAAACTGCCCTATGACTACAAGGCGCTCGCACCGTTTATTTCTGAAGAACAGCTGACCCTGCACCACACAAAGCACCACCAGGCCTATGTGACCGGTGCGAATGCAATTCTCGAAAAGCTCGACAAGACGCGGAAGGAAAATGCCGATCTTGACATGAAAGCCACGTTAAAGGAGTTGTCTTTCCATATCGGCGGCTACAAGCTGCACAGCCTGTTCTGGGAGAATATGGCCCCGGCAGGCAAGGGTGGCGGAGGCCTGCCGAAAGGCGAACTGGGAAAAGCGATCGATGCAGAGTTCGGGAAGTTCGAGCGGTTCAAAAAGGAGTTCACGCAGGCCGCATCGTCGGTCGAGGGTTCTGGCTGGGCGGTGCTGACCCACTGTATGAAGACCAACCGGCTGCTGATTATGCAGCTCGAGAAGCATAATGTCAATGTGATACCGGGGTTCCGGGTCCTGATGGCGCTGGATGTCTGGGAACATGCGTACTATGTTGACTACCGGAACGACCGGGCAAAATTCATCGAAGGCTTCTGGAACCTGGTCAACTGGGACGAAGTAAATACCCGGTTTGTCACGCACGTAAAAAAATAATTTTTTCTGCAGTATCACGGTTATTGCGGGGTGCGCCCTGCATTGATAATTTCCCGGCCGAGCATAACCCGGGGGGATGGCCCTCTGGTGCGGGTCACGATTGTCCCCCGGGACATTTTTTTATTCTGCGTCCCCCGTTACGTTCGGGTACCGCGCCTTGTCCGTTTCACTAGGGTTTCCTTATTTTCCCTTTCATTCATTGAACCGCGGGGTTCGATAAACCCACCCGGATGATTTTTTGAATTTATATCCTGCGCCTTTCAGATGAGGTATCCAGAGGGATCTTGTATGTCAGACAATTATGCTATCCGAAGATACCACCGGCAGACCATGCCGGTGCTCGGCATCAACAGGAAGAAAAAATATCTCAAGCTGTTCCTCGTGATGTTGCTTGCAGGAGCAGCTGTCACTGCCTATTTCGTATATACTTCCGGTATCCTTGCCGATGACAACCCGCACATTCCCCAGCAGTTTGTCGAGAGGATAAACCTTGAGCGCCAGGCAAACAACCTGCCCCCCGTGCACATGGATAACAGCCTGAATAATCTGGCAATAAAAAAGAGCCGGGAATTGAAATCCTCCCCACTGACGAACGGGCTGCAACCCGCTGCGCAGAACGGGGCAAACACCAACCTGTTTGTCATCCCCAAGATCTCCTGGGCAATCTCCGGCTACGACTCCCAGCAACAGATGGTGGATACTCTGGAAAACAGTGACAACACGTTCCGGTCCAATCTCCTGAACAGTAATTTCAGAAATGTCGGTGTCGGTGTCAGTGGCGACGGGTATAATTATTATATTGTGACCAGCTGGCAGTGAGTCCCGCGTGGCCGGATATGATACCTGCGGGTGTCTGCCTGAAATCCCCGTCTCTTTTTCCTTACAGGATGCTGTTCCTTCCGGCAGAAAACAAGACCCCTTTCATAAAAAAAGTCCGGAAAAATGTCAGGTGAACGTGATCGTTCCCTGACGGGGACCTTCCCTGGCCTTTCCTTCGTGAAGTAATACAGGGGCGACATACCGGGAGATCCCGGCCCTGACGTTGTTTTTTACCAGCCAGTCTTCCATATTTTCTTCTGCAAGACAATGGTTGACCCGAATCTCCTTTCCCGCAAATGTCCGGATCAACAGATCATACACCGGGGCCTCCAGGATCAGGGAGTACTCGAAATCATCGCCATAGAATACCGTAATCGCCCCATCCGCTTTCCGATCGTACTCGAACGCTGATTTTTTGTCCCATGCTGTCAGTCTCGTTCTCATCGGTATCCTGTACTATGTATCGATCTTCTGGCAGGAGATAAAAAAGTCTCTGTGCCTTTAGATCCTTATATGGCAAAGACCCGCCTTCGTGTTTGTGGGGCTTCAAGAAATATGTTTAAGTATTGACCCACTAACGTTTTGTAAATATGAATGATGCTGCTGAGGTAGCCCGGTTGCTGGATATCCTCGGTAACCGCAACCGCCGGCGGATCATTGACCTGCTTCGGCAGAAACCCTGTTTTGTTACGGAGATCTCCGAGACGCTCATGCTCTCGCCCAAGGCGGTGATCGATCATCTCCAGATGATGGAACGGGAGGAGATTCTCTCCTGCGAGATGGATGAGCGCCGCAGGAAATATTACTACCTGGCAAATGACATCCTGATCGACGTCAGCCTCAAGGGTCTCCGGATTATCAGCGGGCCCGCACCGGATGAAGCACAGCAGGACGCGTCACTCAGGCGGACCGTTGCGATGCTGGGGCGCATGATCCGGGCCCATGACCAGATCCTTCTGAACCTCGAGCAGATCAACCACGATATCGAGATGAAGATCACCGATCTTGCCCATAACCATAAGGATTTATTCAGGAGCGAACGAGAGCTTAGTGTAATCATTGCACTCTCGCACCAGCCCCTTGCACTTCCCGATCTGGAACAGGTCACCGGCATACCGAAAACCCGGCTGTCGGATCTGGTGGGGGAATTTGAGAAGCGTGGAATCGTAGTACTCAATAACGACTTATATTCCCTGGGAGGTATTCATGCAGAATAACCCGACCGGCCCCTACGATGATGTGTTCAATAACCTCGCAAAGATCGTAGAGGATATCGTGAAGAATATGCCTGAAAGCCAGCATGCACGCATTGTGGGGTATACGATCATCACCCGGCAGGCAAACGGCGGGGATCCGGAGATGTTCCATGCCGGCATGCAGGATGACGACGATGAGATGCCCTATGAGGTCGTGGAGACCGATACTGACCTCTTTATAACAGCGAAGCTGCCGGCAGACCCGAAGAACGCTCCCATAGCGGATATCGAGACCGGCTGTGTACGGATAATCGTAGATGAGAAAACAACCACCATCATGCTGGATCATCCCGTTGACCGCATCCACAGCTATTACCGGATCCACCGGGGTGTAATGGACATATCCTTAAAAAAGATTAAAGATCCCTGATTTTTTTTATCTGCCTTCGGTCCCGGCCGTAGTTGGTTTCATGCAAGTTTCCATATGCCCCTGTCCTGACCATTGAAGGTGATATCAACATACGCATCATCAGCCGAGAGGGAATCGGGCACCTGGTAGATGATGTAGCCATCCAGCGCATTGCTGGCGCCCGGGTAGAGGAAATCCGGATTCGTGCCATGGGAGTACCCGAAATCCTCGACATATTCTGAGTGGTCCTGTTTCTGGAAGAACTGGACCTCCCTGATCAGGACCGGTGCATCTTTCTCATTGGTTGCCTTGTCCGGGAGGTAATGCGAGGGATCGGGCAGGTACGTGTTCCCGTTAAAATGCACAGCAATATTTCCGGACGGGGGATACCAGACGCGGATAGTCCCGGTGTTTTCCAAACGCACGAAAACGAAGAGATACTTGTATCCCGGCTTTGGCTGATCCGGTGAGGTATAATAATGGTTGTCCAGGTTGTTGAGCCAGTGATATGTCTCGTTCATCCAGTAACGGTACACCGTCCCCTTGCTCGCAACACTGCCGTTCCCGAACGGGAATGATTGTCCGAGGGAAAGTGCCTGCGGAAAAGGATCCGGTGTGGGTGTTGGTGTCGGCTGATCCGTTGTCGTCGTGGCGACGGTGACAGGCACGGTCGTTGCTGATGGCTGGGTTATTTTATCCGCCGTGGGATTTGTTCCGGTACAACCCGCTGTTGCCATGAGCAGTACTAATGCCAGGCCAAGGATCATAATCGGATATAGTGCAGGAACCTTCTCGTCCTGTGCCGGCCTCCCCGCATGTCTGCGGTTTGCCACATGCTCGTAAATACTCCCCCTGCAAAGGGTGCGTCTTCTCATTCGCATACAGAGTATTCAGGTACGAAAACTACTAAAAAATAGTGGAACTGATCTTCATACGGTCCGAACGATATGATCCCTGCAATTGCCGGACATTCCTGTTTTACCCGAGTTTCCAGATCGCCGGATCCTGGCCCGGCAGCACAATCCTCAGGTACGAAGTCTGAGGGGTCAGCGTTGCCGGCACCTCATAGACAATGTACCCGTCCACTGCATTGCTCTCCCCGGGCGTAATATACCCGAGTTTCTGCCCATGGGAATACCCGAAGTCCTCGACATATTCTGAGGCATACAGCTTTTTCGTGAACTGGATCTCACCGATCCGCACAACACTCGGCGGGGAATCCGCTTTCAGGTTTGGCAGGACGTGGGATGGATCGGGGGCTATGGTGGCGGAATTATAGATAATATTCATGTTGGCCTGCGATGGCAGTGGTGCACGATCTGTCCCCCGGTCTACCATGTCGACAAACGCGATGAGATATTTTTTCCCGGACGGTGCTGCCTGCGTGTAAAACCGGTTGTCATCCGGGCTCCACCACTGGTACGTGTCATTGATCCAGATTTTGTATACGGTAATATCGGTTGTCCACTTGGTGCCATTGCCAAACAGGACGAATGCATGCAACGGCAGGGCACCCGGGAACGGTTCCGGTGTGGGCGTCGGTACAACAGTGGTCATGACTGTTGTTGGCGGGAGGGTGGTGATGACAACATTTGTTGTTGGCGGAGTAGTCACCGGTGCCGGGGCAGACGGCCCGGTACAGCCTGCGACTGCAACGAGAATGATCAGGCCCAGAGCAAGGAAAGCATCAGGAAACTTCATAGAGTATCGTGATCGAATAAGATGAAAAATATACCGCCCGGAACCGGAGATCCCGGGAAGCCGTCCCGGGATCGTGGAATATCACAGAATGGGGGAAAAAGGGATCCGGATTGTGGTATGTCAGGCTTTTACCGGGAAGTCTGCAGGCGTCCACTCGCCGATCTCCTTCTTGTCCGGATGCATCTCGTGGAACTGGCGGAGCGAGACCGTGATGTCCCGGGTGAACGCGAAATACCCGATCTGGGTATTCCGGCAGAGCTTCATGGCCATGTCCATGAGTCCCCGCGGGTCCGGGCGTGCCTCGCCGAGCCAGATATGGAAGATATTCCCGCCGTCCACAATCGGGAAGAAGACATGTTCGATCTCCATCCGTTTTGTCAGCGGGACATCAGCACCGGGTGCTACGTGGGTGCCATTCGTATAATAGATTGGCAGATCGCGGACCTTACCCAGCCGTGAGAGGCTGTACTCCAGATCCCCTTTGATCACCTTCTTTGCGAAATCATGGTAACGGCGGTCGAGCAGGTCAGCAACAGCAAAACGCTGGCCTGTGGTCTCGGCAGGAGTGCGGGCGAGGGCAAGCGTCATATTGTTCTTCTTCGAGAGCTCGCGCCCGTAGAGTTCCATCTCGGTCATGGCGCGGATTGCGAGCCTGAACGCTTCCTTCGATTCATGGAGCTGTTTTCCGGTATGGTGCTGGACCATCTCGTTGACCCCGACGACACCGATCGTGTACACGAGCCCCTCCAGATCCACGGCAAGCGCCCCCCGCTCGCCGGTATTCGGATCCTTGGGGCGCTGCATGGCAAACGGCATCCGGCTGTTCGCCCGGATCAGGTCCATCCACCTGCGCTTGATCCGGAAGATCTCAACAGAGACATCCATCAGTTTCTTGAGTTCGGCAAAGAGCCGTGCATCATCTCCCTCAGCATTATATGCCGCCCGCGGGCAGTTGACCGAGACCACCTGCCATGATCCCATCGAGAAATGCCGGCCGTCCTCAAAGACCAGCTTCTTGTCAAAGTCTGAATCTTCATCGGCAACAGTCGAGAACTGGTAGGCGCAGCACTGGTAACAGGAGATGCCCTTACCGGCACCCCGGTAGGCCGGGAGCTGGTTGTCATAGTACGGGGTACCGAATTTGGAGGCGAGCTCAAACGTCATCAGGTACAGGTCCTGATAGGTAGGGAGATCAGGGTTCTTCCGGTTGAACTCCTCTTTTTCTTTCATGAATTCGGGCTCAATGGAGATCTCCGGCTTGGGGAAGTTGAACGGTTTTCCCCAGTAGTCTCCTTCAAGCATCACATCCATGAGTGCTTTGAAGAGCAGCCGGACCTCGCGCTCGAATTCGCCATAGGTCCGGAGCGGGGCCATATGCCCGTCCCAGATCTTTCCCTTGTAAACGCAGGGCTTGTCGTGCCAGAGTGCCGGGACCCCCGGGGAGAGCTGGATGGACGAGAAGACCAGCTGGCCGCCCCGGGCCACCATCATCTGGGTCATCTCGTACACGAACATCTGGACCAGCTGCTTGATCTCTTCGTAGTCCATCCCCTCACAGAACGGTGCAAGGAACGTGAGGAAGTTGTAGTATCCCTGCCCGCCGGCAAAGTTGGTCTGGGCGGAACCGAGAGCCTTGACTGCATGGAGAATGGCGACTTCTGCGCGTTTTGCCGGGCCAGCTACGGATGCTTTCGTCCCGTTTCCATCCGGCATCAGGCCGTAATAGAAGAAGTATCGCAGGTCCCAGTCCTGGCAGAACGGGCGGGTGCCGAAATACTCGAGATCGTGGATGTGCATCTCGCCCGAGAGGTGGTGGTCCGCGAGAGCCGGGGGAAGCTGGAGCAGGTACTGCTCTTTTGAGATCTTGTCTGCCTTCTTCTTGTGGGAAGTCTCTGCATTTTCCTGCAGGTTCGCATTGTCATGGGCCTCAAAACCTTTCCCTACGTCGATCTGGTGCGCGTCATAGACCGGGGTGCCGACCCGGGTAGAGACATTCCGGTATTGTACCATCCCTTTCTCAAGGAGGGTGATGTTCACGATCTCCCGGATGAGCGGGCCGGAGAGCGATTTGAGCCCCATGGTCCTGATGCGGTTCTCGACCTCCAGCGCAATCTCGTGCGCGGTCTCAACGCTCGCTCCTTTGTACCCGTAGAAGGTCTCCACGAGTTTCGTCTCCTCCACAATCTGGCGGACGATACGGTCGCGGTCCCATTCGATAATATGGCCGTCGGTCGTCCTCACCGGGGGGAGTGTTGGTGCATAGGCACCAAAGATGGTCTGCTGTCGTGTCTCCGGCCTGGGCATCATTCACCTTTCAGCAGACGGGACAGGTGTTCTTCAGCAAATTTCCCCGAGGGGAACAGGTCGGCCGAGGTATAGAAGTCCTCACTGCGCTGGAGGACCGGGGCTTCGTTTACGAATATCCCGTTGACCCTCAGCTCGGTCAGGGACTCTGCACTGGAAAGGTCGCGCTCGTCGAATGCATGCCCGCCTTTTTTCAGAAATGTCTTGAGGATTTCGCAATTCGGGCAATATTCAAGCGAATATACGGTCAACTGAGATTTCTTCGGCACGGAAAAACACCCTCACTCTGTCATCTATCCAATAGGCAGTACGTGAATAAAAAAATCATGGTTTGCCACACGGGACCTCCGGATCGATCCAGCGGCCTAATCGAACGATCACCATTTGTAGAGGAATGGAATAATAGTACCGTAATGGTCAGGGCATTTATTGCGCTCGAGCTCTCCCGGGAGATCCGGGACAGCATTGGCGAGGCACAGCAGCAGCTCCGCGGATCTTATGCCCGTCTGACGTTTGTGGATCCGTCCCAGATCCACATTACGGCAAAATTTCTTGGCGAGACAGATCTGCCGACCCTTGAAAAAGTGAAGGAAGCGATCAGGGGAATTCCCTTCGCTCCCTTTCCGGTTACGGTCGGGAAGGTGGCGCTCAACAACCCCCGGCGCCCGCAGACGATCTGGTGTACAGTGGAGGACCGGGGCAGGGGTGCTGAACTTGTTGCCCTGATCGACCGTGTCCTGACGCCGCTGGGATGCGAACCCGAGACCCGGCGCTTCCTTCCCCATGCGACACTGGCACGGGTGAAATCGCCGGATCCCTCACTCTTTGCCGCACTGAAACGGATCGGCGACCGGGAGTTCGGCAGCTGTACGATCGCCGGTATGACCCTGAAGAAGAGCACGCTGACCCCCCGGGGGCCTGTGTACGAGGACCTGCTGGAGGTGAAGTGGTGAGCCGGCTTGCTCTCGAAGAGGAGGTGCTCGCAACCCTCCGCCCTACGCAGGAAGAGAAAGATCATATCTGCGGGATTGCACAGCGCCTCCTTGCAGCCATTGCCGGGAGCGGGAAGGCACAGGGAATGGTGGTGGGATCCATTGCCCGCCATACCTGGATCCGGGGAGACAAGGATCTCGACGTCTTCCTCCTGTTTGATCCGGCAATCTCCCGTGAGGCTCTCGAAGAGCAGGGCCTCTCACTTGCCCGGAGCATAGCGGGATCGTTCACGGACCGGTACCATGAAAAATATGCGGAACATCCGTATATCAACGCCGTGATCGACGATGTGGACGTGGACCTCGTCCCCTGCTACGACATTGCCAGTGCTGAACGGATACAGAGTGCCGTGGACCGCACCCCGTTCCATACGCGGTACATCACGGACAAGATCAACGGCCTGATCGACGATGTCCTCCTCCTCAAACGGTTCGCCAAGACTGGCGGGATCTATGGTTCGGACGGGATGACGGAGGGGTTCTCCGGGTATCTCTGCGAGCTCCTGATCCTCAGGTACGGGGGATTCACCCCCCTCATGGAGGCGGCATCCGAATGGCGGCCCCACACCCTTATCGATCCGGAAGGGCACGCGGCCAAGGAGTTTGATGAGCCCCTTATTGTGATCGATCCGGTCGATCCCCGGCGCAACGTGGCTGCCGCGGTCTCCCTCGACCGGATGGCCGAGTTCGTGGAACTTGCCCGGGGATACCTGGATGCCCCTTCCCCGGTCTTCTTCGCACTTCCCGCTCCCCGTTCGATATCGGCAGATGAACTGGCTGGCCTGCTTGCCGACCGGGGGACCTACCTGTACGCGATCACGTTCGATACGCCGCCCTATATCGAGGAGATCGTCGTCCCCCAGCTGAAACGCAGTACGGGTGCCCTGTGCGAACATCTTGAACGGAACGGGTTCTCCGTGCACCATGCGCATTACTGCATGGGAACAGGTACCTGTATGTTCCTGTTTGAACTGCTCGTCAATGAGCTGCCGGTGGTCCGCAGCCACCCGGGCCCCCCGGTCTGGAACCGGGTCAATGCAGAAAAATTCCGGGCCAAGCACATCGGCTCCTCCCTGCCCGGCCCCTTCATCAGCAACGGCCGGTACGAGGCCGAAGTGCCCCGGGAGTTCCGGACGGCCGGGGAATTGCTGGCTTCCCCATCGATCCTGCAGATCGGGCACGGGAAACATGTACGGCAGGCGCTTGGCGACGGCTGGAAGGTGCATACGGGGAACGAGTGTTACCTGCCGGAATTCGCCTCGTTCATTGCCGGGTTTTTCTCCCGGAGTTCCCCGTACGTGCGCATCCTGCAGGAAAAATAGTCCTGTTTTTCCCGCACAACAGATGGATAATGTTTTTCCCTCCCTTGTGTGATGATCACCTCATACCAGGGCCAGGACATAACCCCGTTCCCTGAGAAGTGCCGGAAAAACAGATCCTGATCAATTCCGTGCCGGGCAAAAAAACCGTCAGAAATACGTTCTTATGAGGACAGTTAAACAAAAAGAACGGGAGGATTTCCCGGTTACTTCCGGGAATTTTTCTTAATCTTTGAAGAAGCCAGTTTCTCGATCGCAGCAAGATCGATGCCGGTTCCGGTTACGAGTTTTTCATGACGGACTGCACTGTCGACCATTCCTTTCCCGGTCTCGTTACGTATGATGAGTGTTGTGGATCCGGGGGGGCTTCCTATTGAACCGGCCGAGAGATCCGACTGGACCGCCGTGAGGTCCGTGCAGAAGTGGCAGCCTTTACGGATGCAGGTCTCCAGTTCCGAAAGAGGAACTATGGTTGTTGTGCCGTCCTGTTTGAGGATCTCCAGTTTGCCCTTGACGTCCAGTTTCTGTATCTCGTGGGGCTCAAGCTTGTACTGTGTCCTGAGTTTACCCTGGATCAGTGCCGTGTAATCGAACGTCTCCGTGCAGAACAATCCTACAACGAGCCGGATCGCCTTTGCATAGGGTTTCAGGAGATCGTTGTCGCTCGTCCGCATCCGATCCACGGCCTGGACTGCGCAGGGAACGCCGACCACGGCAATTTTTTTGAACTTCTTCTCCACGATCGCGTACTTGAGTGCGGCAAGGAGGGGTACCCACCAGCTGTACCGGCTGCCGGCCTGCTGGACAAGGACATCGGATTTCGTGATGACAACCGATGACGGCCGCAGGGTCCAGTGGTCTTCTGTCACCGTTACGACCGCATCGATCAGTCCCTCATCCAGTGCATTGGCCAGGATTGCGGTTACTGCACCGCCACTCTGCTTACGGGGCACATCAAATGCCGCCTTTGCAGAGACGATCTCGAGATAGTTCCCGAGCGTCTCGGCCGGCTGGTCCCCGATACGGGGGCAGACTGCATAGCATGCCCCGCAGCTGACGCTGTCCGTTGCCTGCTTGCAGTACCCGTTGCTGCGGGGACTGACAACCATCTCCCCTTCGTCAAAGAACAGGGCATCTGCAGGGCAGACCGCTACACATGCACCGCACCCGGAGCATCTTCCGGTATCCCAGACCTCGCTTTTCAAATCGAGATAACTTTTTGCTGCCATTCGCTACTCACTCCCAGGTATATTTGCTCGCAAACGGCCGGGCACTTATTGCCGCAATGCGGGTGTACTCCGATGCAATCAGGGGGGCTGCATCGATTCCGAACGACTTGGCGAAGTCCTCTATGATGGGGCGGATCATGGCTTTCTGCTCATCAGTGACCGGTGCCTGTTTTGTCCCTCCCCCAAGATAGAGATCGTCAACCGGGCCCCGGACGAAGATCTCCCCTCCGTGGATGCCGCTGCCGACACCCTGCTCCGAGATGGGCTGGATCCCGCCAAGCCCCAGCACGATGACAATTCCCCCGGCCATGTATTCGCCAAGGAATGCCCGGGCTGCGCCCCCGATCACCACGATAGGGCGTTTCTCCATGTACTGCTTCATGTGAATCCCCCCGCGGTAGCCGATATTGTCCCGGACATAGACCCTGCCGCCCCGCATGCTGTGGGCGACTGCATCCCCCGCACTGCCATGGATGATCACCTTTCCCTTGTCCATAGTGTTGCCGGGGGCATGGTCCGCGTTGCCGTGAAGGATAATGGTCGGACCGCTCATGAACATGGCAAGATCGCCGCCCGGCACCCCGTTCAGCGTGATGGTGACGTCATCTCCCCGGATACCATCGCCAATGAATCTCTGGCCAAGGACGTTGTTGACCGTAATGTCTTTTACCCCGTCGGCGATGGCCTTGCGGATCTGTATGTTCAGCGGCGTATAATGCAGGTCTTTTGCGTCAATCGTTATCGATCTCATCTCATGCCCCCGCGGTCTTGACGTCAAGGACGTTCAGGATCCCCTCGTCGAGCATGTAGCCCCGGAGCCGGTCGCGGTTGCCCCGAAGGCTCTCGATGCTGTTGATACCGGCGGCACCCATCAGCTCTGCGAGCTCCAGGGTCCAGCCGTGGATGAGATTCTCTACCTGTACGGCGTTGGTCTCGGGGTCCAGCCGCTTTGTCAGTTCGGGTTTCTGGGTGGCGATGCCCCAGGCGCATACGCCCCGGTTGCAGGTCCCGCAGACCCGGCAGCCCATGGCAACGAGCGCCGAGGTCCCGATATAGACGGCATCGGCACCGAGGCAGATGACCTTCGCCACGTCGGCGCTCTGCCGGATGCCACCGCTGGCGATGATGGATACTTCATTACGGATTCCCTGCTTGCGCAGTTTGGCATCGACACTCGCCACTGCCACTTCGATCGGGATACCGACATGGTCCCGGAAGACCACCGGTGCTGCACCGGTCCCTCCGCGGAACCCGTCAATCACTACGGCATCGGCCGAGGACCTGGCAATCCCGGCAGCGATCGCCGCTACATTGTGGACTGCGGCGATCTTCACAAAGACCGGTTTCTTCCATTCCGTAGCTTCCTTCAGGCCATGGACCAGCTGCTTGAGATCCTCGATACTGTAAATATCGTGATGGGGTGCAGGGCTGATCGCGTCGCTGCCTTCCGGGATCATCCGGGTACAGGAGACATCAGCGCAGACCTTCTCCCCGGGAAGATGGCCCCCGATACCCGGTTTTGCCCCCTGCCCGATCTTGATCTCGATCGCGGCCCCGCGTTCGAGATAGTTGATGTCCACGCCGAACCGTCCCGAGGCGACCTGGACGATCATGTGCTTCTGGTAAGGATAGAGCGATTCGTGGAGCCCGCCCTCCCCCGTGCCCATGAACGTTCCGATACGGCTGACCGCTTTCGCCAGCGCCTGCTGGGCCGGGAGGCTGATCGCGCCATAACTCATGTGCCCGATCATGATCGGGGTCTCGATCTGGAGATTTGGCGTAAGTTTTGTCAGGAGTTCGACGTCCTTTCCCTCATGCTCCCGGATCGAGAGTGAGGCCGGCTTTTTCCCGATATAGGTCCGGAGTTCCATCGGTTCCCGGAGCGGGTCGATGCTCGGATTTGTGACCTGGCAGGCATCGAGGAGAAGACGATCGAAGATCATCGGGTACGGCAGTGCATTGCCCATACCCCCGAGAATGATCTTGCCGGTCTTTGCCTGGTTGAAGACTGCCTCCCGGATCTCCCGGGTCCAGACCGGGTGGCTCCGGTAGTCCGTGGGCTTCTCGTGGATACTGATCGCGTCCCGGGGACAGAACGCAGTACAGCGGTGGCAGGCCACACAGTTCCGCGAGTTGACGCGGATCTTATCGCCATCCATCCGGTATACGCCGTACGAACAGTTTTCAACGCATCGCCCGCACTGCATGCAGAGTTCGGGATCGATCTCCACTTTGAACCGGAGGGGAATGCTGCCAATGCTCATGCAACGACCCTCCCTATTACCGGCTCGCCGGCCTTTGGCATCTGGACGTCCCTGATGTGCGGCTCAATCCTGCGGATTGCAGCTTCTTCGCTCGAGATATAGAGCCGGTTGCCATGTTCGCCGCTTACCATCGGGCGCAGTTTGATACGGTCCGTGAAGCCGACCAGGGTATCTTCGTTCGCCACGCAGATCGCAAACGGGCCGTTCATCAGGGCAGGGCCATATGCCATCCGGAGGGCACGGTTGAGTTCCTCCTCCTTTGCCGGCATCCGGTCGATCTCTTCCCAGAACGGGGGAGCGAGCGCCCGCACGGCCATCTTCTCCGAGAGGCCGTGTTTCCTGACCAGCAGATCGATGAGATAGGCGACGACCTCGGTATCGGTGAACATCGTGCATTTGTACCCGTAGCTCTCGATATAGCGCTGGTTGGTGCCGTACGAGGTGATCTCCCCGTTATGGACAACACTCCAGCCAAGGAGGTTGAACGGGTGTGCTCCGCCCCACCAGCCTGCGGTGTTGGTGGGGTAGCGGTTGTGGGCAAGCCAGAGATAGCCCTTGTAATCCTGGATACGGTAGAAGTCGGCGACCTCTTCCGGCCAGCCGGAAGCTTTGAATACGCCGAGGTTTTTTCCTGAGGAGAAGATGAGCGTTCCTTTGTGCGTTGTATTCACGCTCATCACGATGTGCATGATGATGTCATCTGCGGTTGCATTCTGCTCCGGTGACCTCTTCGGGTCGGGCTTGAAAAAATACCGCCACGGGGTGTGCACTCTCTTTATTCTTGAAGCAAAGGTCGGGATCTCTTCATCATGGACAATAGTTCCCCATTTCTCAAGTTCCCGGTCGAGTGCCGGTTTGTTCTCATGGAGTTCATCAAAAAAAACATGAAGGGCGTACGAATCCGCATAGTCCGGGTAGATCCCGTAGGCAACATAGCCGGCCCCCTCTCCATTTCCGCGCTCGTTCATTAACGCTAACGCGTTCCTTATACCACTGCCATCCATGCACTGACGGCGTTTATCGATGACTCCAATTATTCCGCACATGATATCACAAATCGGATCGATCTATAATAGTAAAACGTCATGGAAATTGAATGTGAGCATTCCTCTCTAAGCTAGGTTCAGAAAATATAAATGTAATTGGGTGGAACCTTTTTTCCATTATGTCAGCAGACGTATCCAAGTTGCTCAAGAAAATTGCAGCCGATGATGTCAAATTCATCCGGCTCCAGTTTTGTGATGTCCCGGGTATCCCGAAAAATGCGGCAATCCCGGCCGACTATGCCGAGAAATCCCTGACTGAGGGAACCTGGTTTGACGGATCTTCGATCGAAGGTTTCACCCGGATTGAAGAGTCCGACATGCTCCTCAAGGCAGACCCGTCATCTTACCAGGTCCTGCCATGGAGACCCCAGGAAGGCAAGGTTGCCCGGTTCATGTGCGACGTGTATACGTACGGGAACAAGCCCTTCGAAGGCGACCCGAGATACATCCTCAAGAGACAGATGGCGGAAGCGGCAAAGATGGGCTTTACCTTCAACACCGGCCCCGAGCTCGAGTTCTTCCTCTTCAATCTCGTTGACGGGAAACCGACGACCCAGTTCGCTGACCAGGGTTGCTACTTCGACCTTGCCCCGAACGACAAGGCAGAAGACGTCCGCCGCGAGATCGTCCTGGCACTCAAGAGCATGGGCCTCGAGATCGAGATGTCCCACCACGAAGTTGCTGCAAGCCAGCATGAGATCGACTTCAAGTATGCCGATGCACTCACCACCGCTGACCGTGCCATGACCTTCAAGTTCGCGACAAAGGCAATCGCACTCAAGCACGGGCTCCATGCCTCTTTCATGGCAAAGCCCATTGCCGGCATCAACGGCAGCGGCATGCACACCCACGGATCGCTCGCCAAGGGTGGCAAGAACGCCTTCTACGATGCAAATGCAAAGGACGGCCTCTCCGATACCTGTATCTACTACATCGGCGGTCTCTTAAAGCACGCAAAGGCAATCACCCGGGTCGCAAACCCGACCATCAACTCCTACAAGCGGCTCGTCCCCGGATACGAGGCCCCCTGCTACATCTCGTGGAGCACGACCAACCGGTCCGCCCAGATCCGTATCCCTGCTGCACGCGGTAACAGCACCCGTGCGGAGTTCCGGAGCCCGGACCCGATGTGCAACCCGTACCTCACCTTCGCCTGCCTCCTCGCAGCAGGTCTCGACGGCATCAAGAACAAGATCATGCCCCCCGAGCCCACCAACACCAACATCTACCACCTGAGTGCAAAGGACCGGAAGAAGATGAAGATCGACATGCTCCCCGGCAGCCTCGCAGAGGCCCAGGCAGCACTCATGAAGGACGAAGTAATCTGCAACGCACTTGGCGGCCACGTAGTGGATACCCTTGCCAACATCGCGGAAGCCGAGACCGATTCGTTCAGGCTCGCCGTCCACCCCTGGGAGCTGGACCGCTACCTGGCAACCTACTAATTCTTTTTTCCCGTATCCTGCCCGAATTCTTCCTGACCTCACGAGGGTACTGCCTCTCTGTTCAGTGCCCGTGCAACCGGAGCATTCGCAGCACTTATCTACGCGTCTGTCCTAACGTACATCCTTGCAATCGTGGCTGGCAGGACCCCCGGTTCTCCGGTTACGCTAAAGAAGAATGTGCAGGTCCTGACATTTCCTGGCATGGGAAGAGGGCCACAAAAAACGGGTGAAACAGCAATGAAAATGGTTAAGGCAATCATCAAACCGGAACGGTTCGAGTTCGTCAAGAAAGCACTCGAGGACAAAGGCTTCAACGGCATGACCATAACGGAAGTGAAAGGTCGGGGCGAGCAGAAAGGGATCACCCTTGAGTACCGCGGCGGCCTGATGACGGTCGATCTCCTGCCAAAGACCCAGATCGAGATCGTGGTCCGGGATACTGAAGTCGACAGTATCGTATCAACGATCTCCGAAGCCGCCCGCACCGGGAAGATCGGTGACGGGAAGATATTCGTCATACCGGTGGAGAAGTCGATCAGGATTCGTACCGGGGAGACCGAGGTTTAACCGGTTCATTCTCTTTTCGGAGATCTTCTTCTCTTCCATCATGATTTCCCGGCGGTACCGGATTGTGCCGGACCTGACAAGACTGCCCATTCCCGCAGGTGTGACCGGCATGGCCGGCAAAGCAGATTGTTATCTACTATAACGGCTGAATTTCTTTACTGTAATTATGATCCCGTGGCTGAATACCAATTTTAAGCATTTCAAACCAAATGCTACGATCGCGCTCAATGCCACGCGGCACATGAACAAGATCGAGCGGAAGAAACTCTTTTCTCCCGATATCGAACCGATGCGGACCGCAGAAGGCCGCTGGTTCGAAGCGATCGTGTACGAGATGTTCCTCGATATATCCAGGAAATCCGACACGATCAAATACCTTGCCATGAAAGGCGCGGACGCCCCGGACAAACGGGAGAATGTCAGGCTTGGGCAGAACGGGCTCTTTTACTCAAAATACGGGGACATGACGGTCAGGGGAAACGGGCAGGACCTGGCCGAGTTCGACATGATGCTGGTCGATGCCGACAACCATGTAGCCTTTGCCGAAGTGGTCACATCCCCCTCAGATCTCAAGGAGTTCGAACAGGAGATCGCCTACAAAAAGAGACTGCTCGGCTATCTCTATGGCCAGAAGATTACGCCGTTTTTGCTGGTATCCTCGTTTGACCTCTCCAATTATTCAGTCGTGAAGCGGCTTGCAAAGGACAGGACGAATGCGATCATCCATACCAGTTCCTGCGAACAGATCAAATCGCTCGTCAAGCATTACCGTCCCCGGATCCTCTATAACCTGCCGGAGAACCACCCCAAGCTTATCCCGGCGACCAGCATCCCCCTGAAGCACCCGTTTGACTACAAGTCTTATCACGACGATGTGAAAAACCGGATCTTCATGCAGATTGCCCGGGCGTCCGGTTCCGTCCGCCCTGAAATTACCGACCAGACCGGCCAGCTTGTAAAGAAAGTTCTCTATGGCGGGCTCTTCCCCCCGGCGATCAAGGAGATCTGCGATACCTATGGCCTCCAGGTGCGGGGAAAGAAGATCGAGTTCGGGGAGTTTTCCCGGTACTATTCCAAGGCGGTCATTGCAACCGATATGCCAAACTACGAGCTGATCATCTACCTCCGATCGAAACAGAAGAAGGAGTACCACAAGATGATCCAGCTCAAGGATGGTCATTTCAAGTTCGAGCGGCCCACCCCCCCCAAGGTGGGATTCTTCCTCTGGCTCGAATCTATCCAGCCCACGCTCGGCGCCCGGGCTGCGCTCCAGATCCTTGATAATTTTACCATCGCGAAACCTCAGAAAAAAGAGATACCCCATCTTTCTCATGACCGGGGGATCTGACCCGCTCCTTTCTGATGCCCCCGCAGTGCAGGCTTAATCGAGCAGGACGCTGATCGCCTCGTCGTGCCGTGCAGTCATGACGTACTCGATACCGGAGATACGGGCTGCCTCCTCTGTCAGGGCCATCAGGTCGTTTCGACTGATCGCGGAGAGCCGGAAATTCCTGCTGCCCGCCATGAGTTGCTGCAGCCCGGTCCGGAATTTTGAAGTATAGGTGTAAATTCCCATGGCCCCGAGGGGGATCTCATTAATCCGGTCACCATATTTTTCTTTCAGTTCCTCGTAGCAGACAAAGATCTCCGGTACCGTGGTGCCGAACCGCGAGACGGTCTTGGGCAGATCGCCTTCCGTAATCCATTTCCCGATGTTCTTTCCCACCATTCCCGGGATCATGAGGCCCCGTCCCATGGCCACTGCACGGAAGTACGGGCTGCCCATTGCCAGTGCTTTGAAGACGCCGGGCTCATCGGAGAACCCTCCTGCCATCGCCAGGTCGGGGACCCGGAATCCAGCTTTCTCCAGTCTGCCCGCGAATTCGATGGCAAGTGACTGGAGGTAAAATGTCGGAATGCCCCATTCGTTCATCATCGGCCACGGGCTCATGCCGGTACCTCCGGAAGCGCCATCGATGGTCAGCAGATCGAGCTTTGCTTCCGCACTGAACCGGAGGGCCATTGCCAGTTCGACCATGGAATATGCGCCGGTCTTCAGGGTGATCCGCTTGAACCCGATATCCCGGAGCCTGTCGATCTCTTCGAAAAATCCTTCGCGGGTGATGAAACCCAGGCGGGAATGGCGCTCGAATTCCCGTATTGCACCGGCCCTGAATGCAGCTGCATTCTCCGGTATTGTCGGGTCCGGCATCACAATATAGCCCCGTTTCCTGAGTTCGAGGGCACGTTCGAGAGACCTGACCTTGATCTCGCCTCCAATGCTTTTGGCTCCCTGCCCCCATTTCAGCTCGATCGATTCGAAGTTATGCCGGCTTGCGATATACTCCGCGGTCCCGAGCCGGGTATCCTCGACATTCATCTGGACCAGCATCTCGCCATAACCTTCGTAATACTTCCGGTAGATGCCGATACGGCGATCCATCTCCGGAGATTCCTGTATCTTCCCGTTACTGTCGAGCAACAGTCCCGGATCAACGCCGCAGACATTCTCCCCGCAGACAATAGTAATCCCGGAGATTGCAGCACCGGCGGCAAAATGTTCCCAGTTATTTCGGGCTATATCCGTTGATCCGAGCGCCCCGGTAAAGATCGGGATTCGCATCTTCACTTTCCTGTCCCACCCGTATGCGGTCTCGGTATTCACTGAGGTGAAGAGTGCGGAATCCGGTCCGGCTTCGGTGTTTTCCGGGAATCCGTTTGCCCCCCGGGCATATCCCTGGATATTCAGATGCGAGTAGTCCACCGGGTAGTTCTTGTCTGCTCCGGCTGTAACTTCGCCAAACGGGCCCGGGTACAACACCTCCCTGCCGCGGAACGATGACAGCCAGATATCGCAGCTGCCTTTGCACCCGTCCATGCACCGGGTGCAGATGCCGGATACCGGTGCAACATTCCGTGAGCGGTTGACTGTTCCCGTTGCTTCATTTGCGTTCGGCTGCCTGAGATTCATGGAAACACTCCGTTGCAGCGGGCTGTCTTCCGGATAAGGGTGGTATTTCCCCAAGGCTGAAATTCCCGCCGGTAAACCCTATTTAAATCCCCTTCCGTAATAAGCACTTGCATACCCGGACAGGAACTGCGGACTTCTCATTCTCCCTTGTTTGCTGCAGGCAGGAAGAACGGGAGCGGTTGCATTAAAAAAAGGAATTACAGGGGTATCAGTTCATACTGTGCGTTCCCGAGACCGATCTCTTCCGCATAGCGTATCTGCCGGACCCCGTCGGTATTTGCATGGACCCCGGAGAACTTGTCCTCGCCCCGGTGATGGTGCATGGTCAGCAGGGAATCCGCATATCCCTGTTGCTGGTTGACGAGATCAAAACTTGTCGCATCGATGGCAACCGGGTCCCGGGAGGCCAGAATACCAATGTCGGGTACAATGGGCGCATCGCTGAACGGGAAGCAGTCGCAGTCCGGCGTGATGCGGATAAGGAAATTCATGTACCCCACTTTGTTCTGTTTTCCCGCAACCGCGCCGTACGCATATTCCACCAGTCGCTCCATGAAGACCGGGATCTCCGTCTCCCAGTCGATATCGATTGCGTGTTCGGGACAGGCATGCATGCATTCGAAGCAGCCTATGCAGAGATCCTTATCGATGACCGATCTCTTTGCATGGATGCTGATCGCTGTTTTCGGGCAGACTTTCATGCATGCAGCACACCCGGTACAGTTCTCGCTGATGGTGAACGGCCGGGCATTGTGCTGCGCACGTTTCCCTTCCGGTGGTGCACAACCCATGGCCAGGTTCTTGATGGCCCCGCCGAACCCGGAGACGATATGCCCCTTGAAATGGCTGAGCACGATCATACTGTCGGCGGCTGCGATATCCCCGGCAATGGACACTTGGCTGAAGTGTTTCCTGTTGATGGATACCCGTTTTACATTCTTTCCGGTAAGCCCGTCGGCTATGATCACGGGGGCTCCGGCTACGGCGAAATCGAACCCGTGGAGGATGGCGGTCGTGATATGGTCCACGGCGTTGGACCGGCTGCCGAGATACAGGGTATTCGTGTCCGTGAGGAACGGCATGCCCTGGCATTCTTTCACTTTCTCCACTACCTGGCGTACATAGACCGGGCTGATGAACCCGTCATTGCCCGTCTCGCCAAAGTGCAGTTTGAGTGCAGTCTTATCGTGAGGGCTGATGATTCCGGGAAAACCGGCCCGGTCAAAAAGCCGCCGTACCTTGGATGCCATACTATCCTTGTCGGAAGAGGCCCGCAGGTTTGCAAAATAGACAGGACTTTTCATGATAGTGCCTCTATGGGGGATGATTGGATTTGGAATAGTTTAATCCATCGGATCCGTTCAGGTCAGGGTATCGAGATTCCGCTTTCTGAACCTGGCTTTTCCCGATCTGCCAAGTTCGTTGGAACGGTCAAAATACTGTCGTGCAGTCTCGTTTTTTCCCAGTTCTTTCATGCATATGCCAAGACCGTTCCAGGCTTCGGCATTGTTCGGGTTCATTTCCAGCACTTTGTTGAACGCCATGACTGCTGCATCGATCAGTGATTTTTGCTCCTGCAATGTACCCCTCTTCCTGAGAAGATCGGCCCTGCTGAAGAGTATCTCCTCATCTGCGGGTGCAAGCTCTGCGGCCTTCTCGAAATCTTTTGCCGCCTCCTCGTCCTGACCTGTCTCCCTCAGGGCAACCCCCCGGTCGTGCCATGCGTACGCGAACCGGGGATCGATCTCGATCGCCTGGGTGAAAAGAGGGATGGCCTCGCGGCATTTTCCTTCCCGGAATGAGAGCCTGAGACCCTCCCTGTGTGCGGATTTGGCCTTCCCGAGAAGCTTGTTGAACATGCTTCCCTGGGGTGCCGGGGAACCGGCGGCAGTTCCGGCGGCATCAGTATAGTAATCTGCCTGCCTGAGGAGCTCCCCGCCGAGTTCATCTGTAATATCCCTGACCATGCTGAGGGCTGCAATGAAGGCACCCTTCGCATCATACAGGGCCATTGCCTTCATCCAGAGCACACCGGGTGTTCCATCCGATCCCGTGATCTTTATCCAGGCAAAGATCGTGGCCTGCTCTTTATTGATGATCGTGTAGCGGTTACTTCTGATAGTCTCATCCTTCTCAAAGATCAGGTCCACGAGCATGGGTGCCTTTCGTCCGAAGAATGGAAGCGAATACGCCCCATCCCCTTTGCCAACTATGTCCGCTTCAGCAATCCCCGTGAGGTCCGCCATCGCCCTGTTCCATGCCAGCACTTTTCCCTCGCGATCGATTGCAAACGCCGGCTCCGGGAAAAAACTGACCGTACCGGAGAGGACTTTTTCGGAGATGCCGAGGGATTTCCCGACATGGCGCCGCTCGACCGCACGGTTGATCATATGGGTGAGTTCCCGGAATTCCGAGGAGGGAGTATCTCCTTTTTTCAGGAAGAAATCTGCCCCGTTATTGAGCGCCTCGATTGCCGCATTCTCCCTTCCCACGCCCGTAAAAATAATCACCGGTGTCGTGTCGCCCTTCGCCCGGATGATCTTGAGCAGTTCGATACCGGTGATCTCGGGAAGGTAATAATCGACCACCAGCGCATCGAAGGTCTCCGACGCGAGAATACCGAGCGCTTCTTTCGCAGACAGGACGGCCTGGACCTTCATGCCGCCAAACCGTTCGAGAAACGAACGCGTGGCATCGAGCACTATTTTTTCGTCATCTACGATAAGGACCGATCGCATGAAAAACCCTTGTGTAAAGAATACTTTGCCAAAAGAAATAGATTGCGGGCTTATTCCCGCTTGCCAAGATGGTGGTCCAGGTAGAAGAGATGTCCCACGATATCGCCGACAATGGTGATCTGCGAGAGGATATCGTTCGCGTTTGCCTCTTCCTCTACCTGTTCCTTCACAAACCACTGCAGGAACTCGAATGTCGCGTGATCTTTCTCCTTGATCGCGAGATCGACGAGATCGTTGATGAAGCCGGTCACTTTCTGTTCATGGGCGTAAGACTCTTCAAAGACCTTTCCTGCCGTCGCCCATTTCCCTTTCGGGGCATCGATGGTTTCGAGAGTTACCTTACCGCCACGGGCGATGACAAACTCGTAGATCTTCATCGCATGGGCATGTTCCTCCTTTGCCTGGACCCGCATCCACTGTGCAAACCCCTTTAAGAAGACGGTCTCGAAATATGCAGCCATCGACAGGTACAGGAATTCGGAATAAAATTCACGGTTGATCTGTTTGTTCAGTGCTGTTTCCATGGTTTTTGAAATCATACGGTCTCCTCCGTTTGATTGGTCATTGGTTTTTCCTCCTTTAATGCTTTGGAATGAGGCAGCACCGGATTCGCACATGAAGAAAAGAATTGCCCGGATAAAAAGAATTTTCGGAAAAAAACGGCCGGTTACCCCCGGCGCATGATCTTCTTTGCATCCGCTTCCATATCATGGATGATCTCGAGCTCGAGGGATTTGCCATAGGCTTCCTGTGCCTCGTCACCCCGGTCGAGTTCGTCGAGGCAGACCCCTTTGATGTACCATGCCATGGCGTCGTTCCCGTTCAGCATGGTAGCCCGGGTACTTGCAAGCACAGCCTCCTCGTACCGGTCGAGATTGAAGAGGGCGAGGCTCCTGACCGACCAGGCATCCGCATAGTTCTGGTCCATTGACAACGCCTTGTCGCAGTCTGCGATCGCCTCTTTGGGCCTGCCCGTCTCGACATAGGCAGCGGCCCGGAGGTACCAGCTCTCCGGGTACTTCGGATCGAGCGACATTGCTTTTTCATAATGGGCTATCGCTTCCTTGTATTTTGTCCGCTTTGCCAGTCCTTTTCCTCGCTTAAGCAGCTCAACTACTTCCTTTGCAGGCATTGCAGACCTCCCGGTTGGCTGTCAGGTTTCCCTGTCATGTGTCCTCCCATGCATCCGAGATCAGGTCCCCGAATATTTTTTTCAGCGCCGTCTTTTCGTATCCATCTCTCTTCTCATGCGCTTCCAGCAGGTGTTTGGGGGTGTCCCAGACGAACCAGTCCCTCATGGTCATGTACCCGATAAGGTTGTTCGACAGGTTGATTCCGACTTTATACAGATCATAATAATAATCCAGCGTCGGCTCGGCGCTCCAGTTCACCTGGTAGAGGGGCCTCTCGATAATCTCGAGCATATTGTCTCCGAAGACCTTTGACTGGTACCATGCGGTCTGGGTCCACCGCGTGGTCAGCATCTCCTTTACCTCAAGATGGTTGAATTTTTTCATCTGGGGGATATTGAGGACCGGCATCAGTTCGTCGGCAGGGAGGATCTTTGCAAGGAACATGTCGCGGGCGTAAAACATCGCCTTGTTCAGGACAAAATACCGGCGGGGGATGATGCTCTCCTGGTCCATCATCTCGTCCATATCGTTCTTGCTCTCTTTCATGATATGGTAGAGCTGGGTCTTCCGGATCTTGGGCAGCCGGTGGTAGACGCTCGCGTTCACGATCGCGTTCCAGGGGACCTCGTTGATATCGTCATTGAAATGGGAGAAGAGGATCAGGAGCATCTGGATCAGTTTCTGGACGGGGAGTTTGTCGGCTTTCTTGGCCTCATCCTTGAGTGCATCCAGGTAGATCTGGCGCATGCCGCGGTACACGGAGTCTTCGGTGTACGAGCAGACCTCGTACCGGCCTTTTTTGGCGGCCGCTCCCTTGATGAGCAGGTGGGTGCACTGCTTTGCGATGATAAAATCCTTGAGCAGGCCGACATACTGCGCCGGGAAGATGATGACGTTCTGATCGATATCGTACGTATATTTATCTACAAGCGTTCCCCCGGGTTCGGCTTCCGGCTGACGTAAAAGGGAAATTTCCGTTTCAAGGGTCTCCTCCGTATGAACAATAAACCGCCTGATGGGTTTGGATAGTGGCATCTCCGTTTTCATGAGAGGGATCCTCTGAAATTCGCACGAGGGCAAGGGATATTCAAGTATATTCTCACTTGACGCCGGTACACTTTAAAGTATGCAAAATACATAGCGAAAAAAGAACCGCCGTAAATATGAATCCGCCCGCCCCGTCATTTTTTCTTGCGGGGCCGGATGAACGAATGGTAGAGCCCGGTGAGGGCATTGGGTTTTTTCGGGCGGAAGACTCCCTGGTTGACGTACCTCACATCCTCTATGGAGAAGAATGCCGTGGGGTTGGTTGTCTGGAGATGCCCGGTGATACGGGGGACATCGGCCCGGTTGACGAGTGAGAGGATCATCTTGACGCTTCCCCGGGATCCCCTGGCATCCAGGGAGGTGACGCCGAAGTTTTCCGCTTCCAGAAACGCTGAGATCTCTTCGTTGGATTCTTCCGTGGTGACGATTCGCATGATCACCATACCGATCGAGAGTCTCTCCTCGATCACAAGGCCAACGTATGTTCCCGTGGCAAACCCGAACGCGAATGCGAAGAAGTTCGCAATATTGGAGAGATCGCTCATCACGACCTCCATGGCCAGCAGCCATATGATGATCTCAAAGAATGCGATGATCGGGGCGAGATACTTGATGCCTCTCGAGATGTAGATGACCCGGATCGTCTCCATGCTGACATCGCCGATGCGGGCAAGGAAGATCAGGAGCGGGAGGATGAGCCAGGAATAGATTTCCGGACTTATGAGGTAAAACGACATATGTTCGCCTTTTTTTAAGGATAAATCCTCTTGAGCTGGAAAAAGGTTGAAGAGTATTTCTATATCAATATTGTCAGAAAAACGCCGGAAAAACGGTTAATTTGAGTAAAGGCCACGGATCGCGCAGAATATTCCGCCCGGTTACCCGGGTGGATCTCCTGCAGAAAAGCTTCACCTGTTTTCCTGAACCCCGGGACACAGAAATCCTCTCCTTCTCCCCGGGACCCGGTTTGCGAATGCAGCGGTCTTCCCCTGCACGGCCATCCTGCATACCGGGGCTGTTACGTACTACCCTTCAGCAGTCCGTTTCTTCGCTTCCGGTATATATCCCCTGATGAGAAGGGAGAGCGTGACCACGGTCACCGAACTTGCCGCCATTGCGAGGGCCGCCAGTTCAGGTCTGAACGTGATGCCAAAACCCGGGTAAAGCACGCCCGCTGCGACCGGTATAAGCGCTGCATTGTATGCAAACGCCCAGAAGATATTGCCCTTTATCCGTCCCATTACTTTCCGCGACAACTGGATTGCAGCCACGGCATCGGTGAGATCGTCCCGGATCAGGACAATATCCCCGCTCTCGATTGCCACGTCAGTCCCGCTCCCGATTGCGATGCCCACGTCGGCCTGTGCGAGCGCCGGTGCATCATTGATGCCGTCTCCGACAAATGCAACAACCTCGCCGGCCTGCTGGTGCTTCTTCACTTCCTCCGCCTTGTCACCGGGCATAACTTCGGCGCTTACCTGCTCTATCCCGATGCTGCGTGCAATCACCTCAGCAGTCCGCCGGTTATCTCCGGTGATCATGGCGACACGGATACCCATCGCCTTCAGCCGGCCGACAGCGGCCGGCGTGGTCTCCTTGATCGTATCGGCAATTGCGATCAGACCGGATATTCCTCCTCCTGTCGCTACCAGCACTACGGTTTTTCCCTCTTCTTCAAACTGCCTGATCCGGGTATCGGTTTCCCCCGGGATCTCTATGCTGTTTTCGGTGAGAATGGCCCGGTTTCCCAGCAGGACCCGCTCCCCGAGAACCTCCGCGGACACCCCCATACCCCCGAACGTATCGAACCTGGTTGCCCGGGCCGGGGCAATTCCCCGTTCCTGTGCCTTTTGGACAATTGCCCGGGCAAGCGGGTGCTGTGAGTTCGCTTCCACACCTGCCGCAAAAGCAAGGAGCGAGCCTTCCGGAATCCCTATCGCAACCATGTCCGTCACTTCCGGTTTTCCCTTCGTGAGCGTCCCCGTCTTGTCAAAGATGACCGTTGTCACCTTCTCACAAACCTCGAGTGCCTCACCATTCCGGATCAGGATGCCGAGTTCGGCTCCCCGGCCTACTCCCACGGTGATAGCGGTCGGTGTGGCAAGACCGAGAGCACAGGGACAGGCCACGACCAGGATGGAGATCATGCAGGTGAGGGCAAAGAGGGCCGTCGAATGCAGGATGAAGAACCAGGTAACGAACGAGACGGCCGCGATCAGGAGTACCGCGGGAATAAAATATGCCACTGCAATATCGGCAATCCGCTGGACCGGAGGTTTTGTTCCCTGGGCTTCCTCCACGAGCCGGATGATCTGGGCAAGGACCGTATCCTTCCCGATCTTCGTTGCCCGGATGACGAGGACACTGTTTGTGTTCAGCGTCCCGCCTACCACCATGCTGCCTTCCGATTTCATGACCGGGATCGGCTCTCCCGTGATCATCGACTCGTCGACATAACTGCTGCCGGCCGTCACCGTCCCGTCCACCGGGATCTTTGCGCCGGGAAGGGAGCGGACAATCTCCCCGACCAGCACATCCTCCGCGGGAATTTCCATCTCCTTCCCGTTGCGGATCACGGTTGCTGTTTTCACCTGGAGGCCTGCCAGTTTTTTGATCGCGTCTGAAGTCCGTCCTTTCGCCCGGGCCTCGAGATACCGGCCCAGCATCAGGAATGCAGCGAGCATAATGGCGGTATCGTAAAACATGAAATCGTTTGTCAGGACGATATTGAAGGTCCCGAGCACGCTCGCGATAAATGCAACACCCGTACCCATCGCATATATCACGTCCATCGAGAGCGTGCGGTGCCGGAGTGAGATCCATGCCGCATGGAAGATCGGGTATGCCACCCAGCAAAAGACCGGCGTTGCTATGACGAGCATTACGTAAGCCAGCACCTGCATGGAGACCGGCAGCGGGATGTACATCGCGGCCATCAGGGGGATGCTGACAGCAAAGCCGATCGTGAACCGGATCATCTTGTCGTGAAGATCCCTGTTCCGTGCAGTCTTCTCTGCCTCGTCGCTCACCTCCCCTGCGATACCAAGGTACTGGTACCCTGCCTCTTCAATAGCGTGTTTCATATCCGGAATGCCGGAGAGCGAGGGATTGTACGTTACGTAGGCTTTCTCCGTGCCGAGGTTTACGCTGACAGACACGACTCCCGGCAGTTCCCGGAGCGCGGCTTCTATCGTCTCAACACAGGTGGCGCACATCATGCCCCCGACACTGAGGGTTACCTCGTGGTTTATCACATCGTATCCCGCGTCTTTCACTGCTTTCTCGAGCGTGGAGAGGGACACTTTCGATGGATCGAACTCGACATGGGCAGATTCGGTGCCAAAGTTCACCCGGGCTGCCGATACATCATCCACCTGCGAGAGCGACTCTTCTACTGCTACTGCGCACGTGGCACAATGCATCCCGGCGATCTTCAGCTCGGCTTTCTTCTTCTCCGGTTCCGGCATTGACAGTACCTTTGTGTGGTTTCTTCTGTTACAGACTTAAAATCGTTATGAATGGGGACCGCCGTCAATGTTCAAAATGACGACAGTGACGGTGCCCAGCAGTACCGGACCCGGCACTCCTGCCACGCAGCCAGGAAAGGACCAGTGCGATCCCGATGATCGCGATCGATGCCACGAGCGATGCATCGATCCCGCGGAGGAATTCCTCGGAGACCCCGCCCCTGAGGCTGGTGGTGCCGATGAAGACCTGGAACGCGACATCCCGGGGAATGGAAGCGGACGCGACCGTGATGGCGATGACAAAACTTCCCAGGATGCCGATGTTCTGGAGCGTCCTGAGGATCCCCGAGATGCTGCCGTAGGACCCATGCGGGGCATTGGCCATGACGGCACTGTTGTTCGAGGGATAGAACATGGCGGAGCCAAGCCCCGATATGCCGGACGCGACGAGCACCACCCAGAGCGGGGTATCGAGCCTGAGGGTGAGGAAGATGAACGTGGCGAGGATCAGCACCGCTGCACCGGAGGTGGCAAGGAGCCGGGCCCCGTACCGGTCGGAGAACGTACCCATCTTGGGGGAGAGGAGGCTGCCGACCACGTATCCCGGGGTAAGGAGTAACGCTGCATCGAGCGGCGATAGCCCGCGGATCCCCTGCAGGTACATGGTGATGAGAAATACGACCGAGAGGTAGCCGAGGCTGAGGAAGAACGCGGCCAAGACCGAGTACCGGAGCACACGGTTCTCGAAGGTATGGAAATCGATGAGGGGGTTTGCAGTCCTCGATTCGTAGATGACAAAGAGGATACCCGAGACGATCCCGAGGAGGAACGCGACGATATTGGTCCCTGCAACTCCCTGGCCGGCAAAATCCACCCCCGCATAGGATACGAGCGTGAGGGCAGTCCCGAGCAGGAGCATGCCGGTAATATCAAGGCGTGCATCGGTCCTGACATTGTCTTTCAGGTACCGGAACCCGAGTATGGTTGCGACTATCCCGATCGGGATGTTGATGAAGAAGATGTATTCCCATCCAACGTAGGTGGTAATGATCCCGCCAAGGACGATCCCGAGCATTGCACCGCTGGTCCAGCCCAGCGCAATATATCCAAAGGCAGTTCCCCGCGACTCGACAGGGATGGTGTCCGCCACGATCGCACCGCTGTTCGCCTGCATCAGGGCGCCCCCGAATGCCTGGACCGCCCGGGATAAGATGAGCCATCCGATACCGGTAGCAAAGCCGCAGAAGAGTGAACCGAGCGTGAAGACCCCGAAACCGGTATTAAACATCCTGCTCCGGCCGTAGATGTCCCCGAGCCTGCCGAGCTGCGTGGTGCAGACCGCGACGACAAGGAGATAGATGAGGATGATCCAGAGCGTGGAAAGCATATCTGCGTGGAGACTCTGGGAGATCGTGGGAAATGCCAGGATGACGATCGTCGAATCGAGCGATCCCATCAGCGTGCCGAGCATGAGCACAGCGATGATAATTTTCTGCCGCGTGTCCATCTGATCGTGGAAAGATTGTATGATACTGGTTGATGTAGGTGTCGGAAATTCCGGGATATAAAAACGGGAGCCATATGAGCGGTTTAATTAATTTCCCCTGGCCCGGGTTGCACAGTATTTTACGTTATACCGCGAAGTGATTATGGATGGGACTGAGAGATACGGTATCCCGGTTGTTCCGGCGCTTTTTTGGGAAGGCCGAATATCCCCTGTACTGTACCTGCGCGATCTGCGGGGAACGCGTCTATCTCCCGTTCCGGTGTGAATACTGCGGTCTCTATTATTGCGACCGGCACAGGATGCCGTTCGACCATGTGTGTAAAAATATTGAGGAATGGAAAAAATCACGGGCTGGAAAGGGGTTGGGGAGAAGATAGATCCCCCTTAATCAGGATATTCAACCGGGGATGTTTTCTCCGGTCGAACGAAAATAATCTGTGCTGTCTTTACTTCTTCAGTACTTCCCCCACCGGAGTATAGCCTGGAAAATTATTTTTTATTTTCCAGAAGTTCCGTGAGAAGTTTTCGAATTTCCGCATTTTCCTCGCGTTGCAGTCTCCTGAGAGTCTGGATCTGGCGATCCTGCCAGAGACTGAAACCGAAGGCAACGACAAGGAAACCTATAGCTATCGACAATGAACCCCATTTTACGGTCAACGGGGACGTCAGGAGATAAAACCCAAAATAAATGAATAACGGGCCTCCGATCAGAAAAATTCCCACTGATATGATATTCAGCAGGTTCCGCTCTTCAAACTGTTCCGCACTGATCTCCCCTTCCTCGAGGAGAATTTTATTGGTGTCAATATTCATCATTTCATACCTCAATTATTTTGCACATTATTTCGTTCCTCATCATTTCCTCTTCTCAAAATGCCGGACCATTCCCGCTGTCACTCTCAATGAAAATCATTACTCAATCCTCTCAGTTCCGGGTAAATACGCTGGATTTCCTTGATATGACCCTGGGCTTTTTTCACATCCACCGAAAAACCGGTTGAATCATGGCTGGTATCCGCAAGAACTGCGTTCCTGCAGGAGATCTCCGCAGCCTGATTCTCCTGTCTTATCGATTCGACCCGGGGTATTACCATTCCTATAGAAAAACCCTGGGCGGAACCGGGCGTTGCACTTGCTTTTGCTGCAGCGAAATATGCGAGGGACTGCTGGAATTCCGTATCGGCAAGGGAGAATTTTTTGCAGACTTCTACTTTTTGTTGTGCAGTCTGCAGATCAGGAACGCCGACCAAAGCATAAAATGCATCAGTACAATCGGAATATCCCGATCCGAATACTGCAATTCCCCTGGCCCAGCGCTCCTGGAACGTATTCTCCATATCCTTTGTTGGCAACAGGGACTCTGAATAACCGGAAACGCTGCTTTTCATGTATTCATTGCCGGGTTTGTCAAGTTCCTTGTAAAAAACGTCGGATCCGAACTGGTAAATCGAATCTGCTGCTACCTGCCCATTTTCAGGATCGGTAAAAAGTTTCTGGGGATTCAGGGGCCCCGTAACCACAGCCGTACTCGCAAGGATTGCTCCAATGAGAAGACTGTATTTAATGATAAGCAGATTCATGATCGTGGCAAAATACCGGGAATTGGCGGCAGAATGTTTTGTAGAAATTGTCTGCGTTAATGATTGCAGAAGTACCTTGAATATCGTTCATTTGAAATAAATACCTTATTAACATAGAGATATTGAGAATCTATATCCAATTTTCACTCGATTCTGCGATCAGGAATAAAATTATGACGTTTTTAAAATAATATGCAACTATCTCTGCTTTTTCCGAAATTAGGTGCGTTTAAGGCCGAATAAAAACTATATATCTATATATAATATATTGCCAGAAACTATAATCTTCTCCCAGCAGAATATACTTGAAGAGAGAATACGCGGGGGCTTGTCATGCTGTCAGTTCTGTATGTTGATGATGATGAGTGTCTTCTTGAACTCGGTAAAACTTTCCTTGAGATGACAGGTTCAATGCATGTAGTTACCTCGGCATCTGCACAATCCGTGCTGGATGAATGGGGCACTCCAAGCTATGATGTTATTGTATCAGACTACGAGATGCCCCCGGTGAATGGTATTGAGTTTCTCGAAACCCTTCGTTCGTGGGGAGACAAGACTCCCTTCATCCTTTTTACCGGACGAGGGCGTGAGGAAATTGTAATCAATGCCCTCAACGCAGGCGCTGATTTTTATGTCCAGAAAGGGGGTGCACCCAATGCACAGTTTGCCGAACTGACTCATAAAATAAAAAAAGCCGCAGAACGCAGACGGGCAGAGCACGCGCTTGAAGAATCGAATTCTGTTCTCCGGGCGACCCTTGAATCTACTGCCGATGGCATTATGGTTGTTGATACCAGTGGCAGGATCACGATCTTCAACAACAAATTTTTACAGATGTGGATGCTCCCGGCCGATCCACGGTATTTCACCGATGAAAAAACATTCCTGGAATTTACGCGAGATCAGGTCGAGGATCTCCCGGCGTATATCAGAAGGATCGATGAGATAAGGGTCGATAACTGCACAACAAGTTATGATATTATTGTTTTTTGTGATGGGCGCGTGTTCCGGCGTTTTTCGCAAGTCCAGAAAATGAATTCCCGCATTGTCGGGAGAGTCTGGAGCTTCCGCGATATCACTGGGCAAAGCAAGTCGGAAGTTGAATTGCGTGCTGCATACGAACAGTTGTCTGCTGCAGAAGAAGAACTGAAACAACAGTACGAAGAACTGGGAAAAAATGTCAGGCTGCTTGAGGACCTCGAATGTAAATATCGCGGGATTTTTAATGCTGATATCTCACCTCATCTCATTGTTTCAACAGATACAATGGATATTCTTGATAGTAACGAGGCAGCCTGCGGTCTGTATGGTTATACCCGGGAAGAATTTCTGTATCGGTCCTTCACCTCTCTCTTCTCGGAACCACTCAAGGATGCTGAATCGCTTAAGGGGAAAAATACCGGTTTCCAGACGCACCTCCATAAAAGAAAAGACGGGAAGGTCATCCCGGTTGAAATTTATGCATCCCCGTTTGGCAATGAAACACCCGGTCTCCAGATTTTGTCGGTACGCGATATTTCGGCAATGAAACAGATTGAGGATGCTCTGCGGCTGGCCAATCTCAAGCTCAATCTGCTTCTCGGGATTACCCGCCACGATGTACTGAACAAATTGTCTGTCCTCGAGGGATACAACGAAATCCTGCGGCACAAAACCGGGGATAGAGAATTTCTTGAGATTCTCGACAAGCAGTCCAGAGCATGCCAGACAATAAAAAACCAGATTGATTTCACCAGGGAATATGAAAATCTCGGGATCATTGCTCCGCAATGGCAGAATGTCCAGGAAATTGCTTCACGGGCGTTTTCCCATATGCTGAATACGGTGTCATTCCGGTGCTCGACGGAAACCCTAGTGATTTACGCGGATCCCATGCTTGAAAAGGTCTTTTACAATCTCTTTGACAATTCCTTCCGCTATGGGGAGGGCATATCCGAAATCAGTCTGACGTTCGATAAGGCAGGACAGGATATCATTCTCTCGTACCGGGATAATGGCATAGGAATTGCACAGGAAGATAAAGAGAAGATATTCAGGAGAGGGTACGGTAAAAACACCGGAATAGGTCTTTTTTTAACCCGGGAGATCCTGTCCATCACGCGAATGACCATTGTCGAGACCGGGGAATTTGGCAGAGGCGCCTGTTTTGATATCAGGATACCTGAGGGAAATTACCGCTTTACCCCGCTTCCGGAGAAGGCCCGGGATTACAAAACGGTGCAGAATGTTCTTGCTGATGGATGGATTGGGGGCGATCTTCCTGAATGATCTTTAATGGATCCTTATCCTTGGTAAATTCGGACTTCACAGGACCTTTGAAGGATTGCTGGAGTACCTGTCATAGGCATTTCAATTTTATCAGGAAATACGGGTAACCCCGGGTGAATGCATGGGATACACCTCATCAAATATGATCAATCTTGATGGCCCGCTTATCCAGATCTTTGTCGGTTTCCTACTGGCAATCATCGGTTGTGTGACCCTCATAAGTGCGCCGGATTTCTCTCAACTTGCCTATGCGCTTTTTCTCATTGCCGGAATTCTGGTGTCACTATCAGTCATCACCCTCATAAGCGGATAAGCGGTTTCTCTATATTTTCTAAAAAAATATATAACTTCACGCTGCATAATAGAGTAATTGTATGATAGCAGATGCCCGGACTGCTTTATCTTCGGCCTGCCGAGGAATAGTGTTTATCTCGGGTATGCAACGATCTCAGAAAAAACAAGCTTCCTGATACGAATGAACTTATTGGTGCGTAGTGGTCTGATTAGTGGCGCAATCTGTGGGGAAGCGATGGTATTACTGGTACTTATCAATACTATACTCCTTCGGCAGTTTGCCGTTGGGGGAACGGGTCAGACCGGACCATATGTATGGGGGATAGTCTATCCGCTCCTGGTCATCCTGATATTTGAAGCGGGAGGCCTCTTTTCATCATGGCTGTGTCGTGGTGAAAGACAGACGCCCGGGGAATCCCTTATTCCGGGTTTTGTCACGGGGATTACTGTGGCTATTATCCTGGAAATAATGTGGATATCCAATCTCATGAGCCTGGCTGCCCATGCACTGAAGAACGGCTCTGACTATGCCATGGGTTACGGGAGTTCATTCATGACGATCGGTATCCTTCTGGTCCTGATCCTGATGGGAGGGATCCTGTCAGCATTTGGCTCATATGTTTTCAATATGAGAGATTCATTCAATCAGTGATCTGATCGTTGTGTAAAATCCTCCCCGGATATTTCATTATTTCCTGACAGCACGTCCAGGTGATAACTATAGAGAATTATTGTTTGAATATATTTTAATATAGATTTCATGAACAAGTAATATAATCCGGCAGAGCACATTGTGTAGTGAAGCACCATGAGAAGAAGAACCGGTGAGGAATCGGTCTCGGTCATTGTCGGGACGCTCCTCCTTATCCTTATCACGGTAACTGCCGCTGCCGGCCTCGCTCTCATGGTTTCCCAGATCCAGAAAGATGAGATGAACCGGCAGACGCATCTGAATGCCGTGAAGAACGAAAATGTCACCATTCTGAACGTGGCATTTGAAAATAACCAGACCGAATGGTACGGAGTACAGAATTCCCGGAACTGGAGTTCGGTAAAACTAACCCTTGTCAACATGAACACCGACGATGTCAGGGTTGTGGGGATTGCGATCAATGACCGGTATGCTTCGAATTTTACCGATAAATTACGCACAGATTCATCTGTCTCATCGAGAAATGTTTTCTCGGGGAATCTTACTATACCGGCAACAAAGAGCAAGGACGTTTATATTGATTTTGTTGCAAATGCAAGTGATGATCCCTCGGGATTAATCGATTATTCACAGCCGCAGTATTTCGATGTGGGCAATCCCCAGAATATCAAAGTCGGGACATCCCTTACGAATTTCTTTGAAACAACCCTGAAACCGCCCAATGCGCTTTACAAGATGTCCATAGAATCAGAGAGCCTCGGAACCGTCCAGCGGGACGCCCTGAATCTTGATGGAGCCGGATCTACTGCAGACAACAGTATTGTCAGATGGAACTGGACGATTTACGATCGATCGATGCCCCTTGATACGATTTCGGGCAACCCATTAACCAACTGGACTAACCAGACATTCTCCGGAAAAACCGTTCGGATCACTAAATTGAATAATACGCCAAATTATTGGGGAACCCTGACTGTTACTGATAGTATTGGTATGAGCGCAACATCAAATTATTTCTCAATTCCTCCCGACACTCAGTTTAATCCCCCTACCCGTCTTCAGTGGGATCCAATTCCTAGTGCCTTTTTAGTTTCTGGGCCGGATTGTCCAGAGACCGGTCCCGGTGCTATTAATGCTTCGTGTATTTTGAATCCATCTTTCCAGTGGATTAGAGTTATTAATTCAACTCTTTACGATCTCAATAATAACCCTATACAAGATACGCCGATCGTTTTTAGCATTGATAATAACCCGAACACCCCGCAAAATTGTTTTTCCATCGTCCAAATGGCAGTTAATACTGGTAGCAATGGAAAGGCCTCGACGACCCTCATGCAAAGTAATATTACAACTCCGGTCTGCCCGCAGTCAGTAACCATACATGCTCAGGCCGGCAAACTGCTCTCCCCGACAATCCTGATTCCTGGGATTTCATGATGATGAGGCAAAACGTTTTTTGCCATTTTAGTAATTTTCCAGACCGTGGTTGACTTTTGGTAAAAAAAAATCTGTTCATAAATTTTTTTTGTATAAAGTGTCTTTATCACTTTCAAGCTTCAGATAGTAATGACCCTAGAAATATTGATTAAAATAAAAAATATTTGTTTTAACATTACTTTTCGTCCAACTATTTCATCGATTTGAGTTTGGTATCAATCTCGGATCTCGTCCTTGCGAGGATATCTTCAAATGATTTCTGAACCTGTGCTGTCGTGTCCTGGAGGGTTTTTTCGATATAGCATTTTCCTTCTTCGCTGGTTACCAGATCCCGGGTTACGGTTGCAACCTCGTCCATTGCAGCTATCACCGCAGTTGTTGCAGTGCTGATTCGTGCATCGATCCGGATCTCGTTGCTCGGGGGGACCGGCTCTGGTTCCTTCACCCACCGGCCCTTTTCAAAGTGCCCGCTTGTTCCTGTCATGATTATCACGCATTCTGCTGATGGAATACCATTCTTTTATGATAATACTAGATATGCTTTCCAGAAAATCCGCCGTGAGCATATCATGGTTTCAATCTGGCAGATTCGCAGACAAGGAATTTTGTCCCCTGTATGATCCAAACAGGGAAAATTTGGCAAGTCACTCTTGATCTCATGCTTTCCGGAGCGTGAAACGGATTGCAGCGCCCTGTTTTGGATCCCCTGCAATCCGGTCATCAGCACGAACACTTCCCCCGTAACTTTCTATAAGCATCTTGACGATGTGCAGCCCGAGACCATAGCTGCTCCGCGTCTTTTTATCGTTTCCGAACCGATCGAATACCCGGGGTTTCATGATATCAGGAATTCCCGGGCCATCATCTGTCACCGATACTTCAATCTCCTGATCGCTGATATCCCGGGTACTGATAACAATCGCTGTTTTTGCCCCTCCGAATTTCATGCTGTTGGAGAAGATATTGTCAAAAACCACGCCCAGCATATCATTGGCAAGGACATTGCGGTAGCAGTTGTCAAGCTCGAAATGAACCCCGGAACGCGATTCGGTCTCTTTCCTCAGAATATCCGCCAGATTGACCGGACGGATCTCCGGGGGTGTTTTGTAGATACGGCTGATGGTCTCGATATTCCGGATGACATCGTTACTCTTCTGGGTGATGCCGATAATCTTGCTGGCGAACTCCTTCTCCTTTGAACCGGCAGTACTCTTGAATAACTCCGCATAGCCCCGCAGTCCCATGAGGGAATTGAGGATCTCGTACGTGATCGCATCAAGATAGATATCGAGATAGAGATTTGCTTTTCGGTTCAGTTCTTCAAGCCTGTTGTTCCGTTCGGACAGTTCCTGCCGGGCAGTATTAAGATCATCGCGCTGCTGCTGGATCTCATCCAGCAAATCCTGCATTTCATCCCGCTGCTGTTGTATCTCATTCAGCATATGGTTCAGGGAACGGGTGAGGGAGACGATTTCCTCATCGCCCTTCTCAGGGATGCGTTGTTCGAGATCGCCGGATTCGCCGATGGCCTTCATGCCGGTATCCAGGGTACTCAGCGGAGCAAGGATAAACCTCTGGAGCAGCAATTGAACAGCAAAGAGGAAGACCATACTGAGAATCATGATCGCTGCTGCCACAATGAGGATGGATCTCTGTACCTGCTGATACACCGGGCGGGGTGTGTCTACCTGTATCAGAAGGAATGTTGGACGGTTTTCAATACCGGTAATCATTCCGGTGCCTTCCATAGTGGAATCGGTAACTGCCTCAGAGATGATTGCCCCGTTTTTCAATCTCTTCTCAATATCGCCATTAAGGGGATGGGTGTTCGCCGTGCGGGAATAGGGGGTAAGTGTTCCCGACATCTGGAGTATCTGGTCTAGATCCCCAATCCGATCCGATGTCAGTACCCTCACCATCACCAGCGTTCCCTCGGAAGGTCCTGTCCTGTTGGGTGAACTGATCGGGTATCCGGCAAGAATTATCGGGTCATTGCCTATGTAGGAGATACCTCTTCGTCCTGCAATCCCTTCCGGCGATCCTTCGGGAATGATGCTGTCACGGATGATCCCGTCAAGTTCAATGGGAATGGCGTTCACTACAGATCCATCAGGCTCAATCGCTTCTGAAAATACTCTGCTGCCTGAAGAGTTATAAACCAGGATATAATCGATACCCAGATTCTTCATGGAGATCGGCTGGAACAGGGCCGATGGATCCTTCGAACCCCGGGTGCCTGAAAAAAATGCGGCCGTCTCATCCCGATCAGACCAGTCTTTGCATGTGGCAGCGACATTCACTACCTGACTGTTGATCTGGGCTATGAACTTCTGGACATTGGCCGTGGTATCTTTTTCTTCCAGAATCCTGAACGACTCGAGAATCAGCGACTGGGTGATGAAGCTCAGCACGATCAGAAAAATTACCAGCGTTGCGACGAGGATCAGTCTCGATCGTGTCCGTATCTTCATCACATGACCTGCATTATTTTATTGGTTTTAAACGCATATCATATCTCTGACTTTAGAATTTATAGATATCAATATACAATCATATAAGTATGATATTAGCCAGTGAACATATCAGAAGATTCGTTCCGTTATTTATACGGTGATACCGGTCGACAATTCTATCAGTATTTTATTTCAAAATGCAGGACAGTCCAAGTCCCTTGGGCCGGAAATTCCGGAAGAAAATGGGATTGTCCGCTAAATGGAGACTGTGGAACAGAACCGGTACCCGGTTTTGGGGATGAGTATTTCGAACCTGCACCCTTTCTCCGGAACTCCATTCTCAAGTACTGAGATCCCTGTTATGGCAAGGATCTCCCGGATTAAAAACAAGCCAAGACCGGTATTTTTTCCATAACCCCGTGAAAACAATTTCATCTTCTCCCCATAAGGAATCCCGGGTCCGGTATCCTCGTAGACAATCATAAGATGATCCTGTTCTGGCTGGCATAAGATGCTGATTCGCGTTCCCGGTCCCGCATGCCGGAGCGAGTTCTCCAGCAGATTGTAGAATACTTTTTCGAGAAGGGGATCAGCAAAAATTTCCAGCGCAGAACAGATCTCAACTATATCTAATTCACAGGGGGGTAACATTTTCTGCACATGCTGAATTGTTGCAGTTACATTCTGCCATTGGGGGGATGCAATTCCGATCTTCTGGTAATCACGCGCAAAGAGGATCTGCTTATGTATCGTCTCAATGACCTGTTCACATCGGGTAAAATATTTCCGTACGAGAGGATCGGGTGATTGCGCTTCCCCGAGCGAGATATATGAATTCAGAGCTGACAGCTGGTTGAGAATATCGTGACGGGTAATATCATTCACCAGGTTCAGTTTTTTATTGCTCTCCTGGAGTTTTCTCTCAACATCTTTTCTCTCTGTAATATCTGAAGAAATGACCGTTACGGAAACGACCACATTATCCAGTGGATCGATTACGGGGTTGAGTTTACGGAGGAAATACCGGCCGTCCCGCTCGTACTCATCCTGGACCAGCCGTTTTGAGGAAATTACCTGCTGAACCAGGGCTGTAAACTCTTCGGTCTCTTTCTCGGAGTGGAAATCAGCATAGGATTTTCCGGCGTACCGTTCCGGGAATAACCCACGACGTGACAGGTGATGGGCGTTTATCAGAAGGTACCGGAGATCGCTGTCAACCGTATATATGGAATCTTCAACTGACTCCACAAACGACCGGTACTGCATTTCCGATCTGCGAAATTTCTCCTCAGCTTCCTGCTGATGTGCGAGTGCCTCCCTGGCATTCTCCTGTTCCCTAAATGAGCGTCGAAGCGGGAAGAAGACGATGACCACGGAAATGGCGCTGGTAAATACTATAGTAATGCCATGCGATTCCCAGATTGATATGGTCGGATTGAGAAGTTGTTTTGTCAGCTCAAAAACTGACATCAGTACCAGCATCGAGAGAAAAACAATTACAAGATCTGTGCAGAATGCAGGAAACGCTTTTCTCTTACTTATAAATGAAGAATACATTTCTGATAAACCTGAAAAAATTTATAAATCCTGCAATTGCCTGTTTGAAGATCTGGCATCAATCATGGTATCATGAGCTGTTAATGAGTGTTTTTCTCTGTCGCATAGCATGGTCGTGGTGCGGGTTGATGGTGAGTACGCGGTTATATGCCTGGAGGGCATCCGAATGCCGCTGAATCTTTTTGAGAATGAATCCTTTGTAAAGCCAGGCATCGATATTATCGCAGTCACGTTCGATCGCGGAATCGCATGAATCGATCGCTTCCTCGTACCGGTCCTGCATTGCAAGCGCTTTTGCCCGGCTAATCCAGATTTGGATATTATCGCCATCGATTCCCAGTGCCTGGTCGTAGGCAAACTGTGCTTCATCATACATGCCGATTTTCCGCCGTGCATCGCCAAGAGCAGCCCATGTCCGGGCATTCTCCGGCTCCAGCTCCAGCACTCGTTCGTACGCTTCTGTGGCAAGCTGGTACTTGCCCACTTTGATATAGAGATCGCCAAGGTTGTTCAGGGATCCGCTGTCCTCCCGGGTTTTGTCAAGGACTTCCAGGGTCTGCTGGATCAATTCATCATAGGTATTGCGATGAGTGGTACGAGGGAGGGATACCGGAGTTTCTGTCTCCGTCTGTTGCTTCATGTCAGGCTGGTGGACTGCAATCGGTTCTGTTTTTAAAAGATCGCCGATCGATCCACGGGCAGAAATTGCCCGGGTTGTGTCAGAATCAATAAAAGGACTGAAAAGAACTGATGCCGGTTTTTTACGGGGTACTGTGATTACGTCCGCCTGACGAATGTTTTCAGGAATAGCCCGATCTTCTGGTTGAGGGGCGGAGATCGTTTCAGGCCGGGAAAGGGAAAATTCTGTTGTAACGGGAACAGGTAATCCGACAGGGGACTCAAAGGACTGGGGCAGGGGTTTCCTGACAGGTTTTAGCTCCCGGGATCGTTCACGCTTCTTCATCGCAATGCTGATCCCGGTGAGAGCATCGAAGTGTTTTGGTTCAATAATAAGTACCTGTTCATAAGCACTGATCGCTTCATCGTACCGTTCCTGAATGGCTAGCGTAAGACCTTTTACGTACCAGGCTTTTCCGTACTCCGGGTTAATGGTAAGTGCACGATCGTACTGGGTAATGGCTTCGGAATGCCGGCCGAATCCGGAGTAAATCAGGCCCTTATAGGTCAATGCTTCGTGGAGCCGGGGATTGAGGGACAATGCCTGATCAAAAAACTGAAGGGATTCTTCGTACTTTCCCATCTGGTACAAAGCATAACCTCTCAGGAACCAGGAATCGGCATGATGGGGGGATATTGAGATCATCTTGTCCAGGGCTTCAAGTGCATCAAGGTAATATCCGCTGGTGCAGAGTTCGCGCCCCCGCAGGTACCAGAATTCAGGATCCCCGTTCTCGCTCTTCAGGATTTTGTGCATGAATCCCATATTGTGCAGTCTCCAGCCGGTTATTTCCTCTCCGGCTTTTCTCACATAGAATTCTCACCGAATTGATATATACTTTTTTAAAAAGATATATAGAAATATCATATAACTATGTACTTTACGATAAGAATTAATCTGTATAAGAACTGGTACTTTGCCAACTATGGAAAAACAGGAGACGAATAGGGTGGAGAAAAAAATTATTTCCGGCTTTTATTTTCCGGCTTTTGCTTTGTGGGGGCCCTGATCGTTCTCCACCAGAAGGTTGATCACGGTCTCCGAGATATCTCCGGCATATTCCCCGGCGCGGCGGATGCTTTCGGCAATATTACCGACAGATACCGCGGACATGGTATCCTGTTTGAGTACCATATTGTTGATGTCCCCGCAGATATTCTCAAGTGCACCGATCGATTCGATATTCCGGTGAGCTTCTTTCATGTCCGTATTAAAAAATGAGATGATACTCCGGTCGAATATTTCGAGGGACAGGGCACTGGACTTTTTGACTGCATTCACGATTTTTTTATCCAGGTCGCTTCCCATAAGCGGTAAAGAATTTTCTGCAATCCTGACGGCGTGGTCACCGATCCTTTCTATGATCCGGCTCAGCGTACAGTAATTCATGGCCATGCTCGGCGAGATCCCCATCTTGCGGGACAGGGATGCGTTCTGCATGATCATATTTGTCTGGCGTGCGATCATCCAGTTCAACCGGTCTGCATCCATGTCGCGGTTTATGACATCCTGTGCCAGTGTTTTGTTGTGCGTCTCCAGGGCTGTTATCGCATCCTCGTGCATGGTTTTAACGATAACGAACATCCGCTTTATGGTGTTATCAAAAGGCATCTCAGATGGATTGAGGAGATCTTTAATCTCAATAAGGCTCTCTGTCTCTTCCACAACTTCCTGACCGATCGTCATCTGGGTGAAATCACGCACAACGGATCTGACAAAAGGAGGAAATCTCTGTTTGCTGGTAATTCGGATTGTGGTAAACCCGGTTATGTAGGTACCAATAAGCATCCGGAATAAAAATGAGGGATCAGCTACTCCACTGCTGTCTATCTCCTTGATGCGCTGAATCGGGTCTTCCGTGATCTTTTTGGTAACGAGCAGCGTCCCGTCCGGCTGGACCGTCAGTCCGACCGGATCATTCTTTTTGATCTTCTGCGATTCCGCCCAGTCCTTTGGGAGTGTCACTACAAAGGATGCACCCCCGGTCATCTGCACACGCCGTATCTCCATCTCTTTCTCACCGCACGACAATAGGGAAATGATTTCGCTATTACACTCTATTTGTCTATTTCTTGTATATATACTAGTATAGTTTATGGCGAAAAAACGTTTATTAGCCCAGGTCAAAATCCTAGATCGAACACCATGAATGCAAAAAGGAGTTCCTCTTTGATTATTACCCTTAGCCTCGTCGCAGTGTTCATGCTCGCGATTGCTGCAGGGTGTACAGGTAACGGATCAACAACCACGGTCGCCACGCAGGCACCGGTTGCAGTCCCCACGGCTGCAGCAACTGTCTCAACCCCCGCCCCGGCTGCCACCCCCGCTGCCCAGGCAACAGCCGCAGCGCCGGTGACAACGAGCGCACCGGTCTCAACAGGACAGAAACAGACCATCAAGATCAGCGGATCGACAACGGTCCTTCCGATTGCCCAGGCAGCAGCTGACAAGTACATGGCTGCCCACCCTGATGCAGACATCCAGATATCCGGTGGCGGATCCGGTGTCGGTGTCCAGCAGATTGGCGCCAAGTCCGTTGATATCGGCATGTCATCGCGTGATATTACCACGGCTGAGATGGCAAAGTATCCCAGCTTTGTCGTAACGACCGTTGCACAAGACGGTATTGCAGTAGTTGTCAACCCGGCCAACACCATCCCGTATATCACTCTCGATCAGGCCAAGGGTATTTACCTCGGTAAGATCACCAAGTGGACGGAAATCACCGGAGCAAATGTCCCCGGCACCAACAACCAGATTGTTGTTATCGGCCGTGACAGTGCATCAGGAACCCGGACATACTTCGACCAGACCATTCTTGCGAGTGCAACACCGACCAGCAAGATGCAGGAAATGAACTCCAATGGTGCAGTACTCCAGAACGTTGCACAGACCCCGGGTGCTGTCGGATACATCTCCATCGGGTTCGTGAGCAAGGATGTCAAGGCACTCCCGATCTGGTACAATGCCGACAAGATCATTGCCCCGTCACTTGACAACGTGAAGACCAAGACGTACCCGGTCTCCCGTAACCTCTACATGATCACCAACGGCCAGCCCACCGGGCTTACCGGCGACTTCATCAAGTACATCCTCAGCCCCGAAGGCCAGCAGATTGTTGCCGACCAGGGCTACGTTAAACTGAGCTGATCTCTCGGAATGAAAACCAATTTTTTTCCTTTTACACGGGGCGAAGACCATGAAAATTGCCGGAACTGAATTTGGATTCAGGAGAACTTCAGCGGGCAGTGCCCGTACCTCCGTGCTCAAGGAGCAGTTGATCAAGACCGTATTCTTCTTCACAGCCTTCTTTGCCGTAATTGTCATATCGTTCATCATCCTTTTCTTGTTACGGGACGGTTACTCGATCTTTGAGCAGGTCAGCCTGCCCGATTTCCTGCTCGGGTCCACCTGGGCACCGACTGCTCTGGTGCCATTATACGGGATTCTTCCTCTTGTTGTAGGAACGATCCTCGTCACTATCGGCGCCATGGTCTTTGCCGTTCCGCTTTCCATTGGCTGTGCAATTTACATATCAGAGCTCGCATCCCCCCGGATGAAAATGATCCTCAAACCGGCGATCGAGCTGCTGGCAGGGATCCCCTCCGTAGTCTACGGGTTCTTCGGTCTTATTGTTCTCACGAATTTCATACGGGTTACCTTTGATCTACCGACAGGAAACACCTGGCTTGCCGCTTCCGTTCTTCTCGGGATCATGGCCCTCCCCACTATCGTCAGCGTCTCCGAGGACGCGATCAGCTCCGTTCCGCGTGAATTCCGCGAAGGCTCGCTTGCTATCGGTGCAACCCGGTGGCAGACTATAAGCAGGGTCATGGTACCGGCAGCATTGTCGGGTATCGCCGCGGCAATCATCCTCGGGATCGGCAGGGCAATCGGAGAGACCATGGCGGTCATCATGGTTGCCGGTAACTCGGCCATCATCCCGGACCCGATCTGGAATATCCTCACCCCGGTAAGGACCCTGACCGGGACACTGGGTATCGAGATGGGCGAAGTCTCCATAGGCAGCGATCATTACCATGCATTATTCGCTGTTGCTGTCGTGCTGTTGATCATCACGCTCATTGTCAATCTTTCAGCGGTTGCCATCCTTCGTTATCTGCATGAAGGGCGGATGGCCCGGCCGGGCCGGAAACCCGTTATCAGCACTGATACCATGGATTCCGCGGTAAGGATTACCAAAATTCTCCTTGCAGCCGCCCTGCTCATCTTCCTCCTTGCAGCCGCTCCCTGGTGGCTCGCGGCCCTGGTCCTGCTCGCAGGAGGTGCATGGTATTTCGGCAGGGAACGGCTTTCCCAGGCAACGATTGAGAAATGCTCCTTTGCACTGATCACCGGAGCAACGCTCATAGTTCTGGCAATTCTTGTCATCATTCTCCAGGACATTATCGTTCACGGCCTTCCTGCAATTTCATGGGATTTCCTGACCCAGTCGCCCAGGGATAACGGCAGGGCCGGGGGAATTTTCCCGGCAATCGTCGGTACGCTGGAGCTTGTGGCCGGTGCCATTGCCATCGCCCTGCCGCTGGGTGTCGGGGCGGCGATTTACCTGGTGGAATATACCCGTGAAGGAAGGGTCACCCGACTGATCCGGACCGGGGCCGATCTCCTGAACGGCACTCCCTCGATCGTATTCGGTCTCTTCGGGTTTGCCTTCATCGTCCTGTACCTCAATGTGGGAATCTCGATGCTTGCCGGGCAGATCACGCTGGCACTCATGGTCCTGCCTACGGTAATCCGGACAACGGAAGAATCCCTAAAGAACATCCCGCATTCTCTGCGGGAGGGAAGTCTTGCACTCGGCGCTACAAAGTGGCAGACCATCAGTAAGGTGGTACTTCCTCCCGCGGTTCCTGGTATAGTGACCGGCGCTATCCTCTCCATCGGCAGGGCGGCCGGAGAGACGGCCCCCATCCTGTTTACGGCAGTTGTCGTTTCCCAGCGGTTTCTGCCAACCTCCGTCTTCCAGCCCGTTATGGCGCTGCCCTTCCAGCTGTTCTACCTTGCGACCAATGTTCCGGGTGCCGCCGCCTCCACCAACAAGTATGGCACAGCCCTGGTCCTGCTTATGCTTGTCATCGGATTCTATCTGGTAGCGATTATTGTAAGAACTCATTTCCAGAACAAGGCACGGGGATAATATGTCTGAAAACTGTATCATTTCAACAACGAATCTGAACCTCTGGTACCATGAAAAGCATGCCCTCCAGTCAGTCTCCATGAAGATCCCGAAAAACAAGGTGACTGCCCTGATAGGCCCGTCCGGGTGCGGGAAATCGACCCTGCTGCGATGCTTCAATCGGCTGAACGATCTCATCGATCACGTGAAGATCACCGGTGAGATCACGCTTGACGATGAGAATATTCATGCGCCGGATACGGATGTGGTGACGCTCCGGAAGCGGGTCGGGATGGTCTTCCAGAAGCCAAACCCGTTCCCGAAATCGATCTACGAGAATATCGCATATGGTCCGAAAGTCCATGGCGTGAAGGATAAGGGCGAACTTGATAAGATTGTCGAGCAGAGCCTCCGCCATGCAGCCATCTGGGACGAAGTAAAAGACAGGCTTCATGACTCAGCGCTCGGCCTTTCCGGCGGCCAGCAGCAGCGGCTCTGTATTGCGCGGACGCTTGCGGTGTCCCCGGAAGTGATCCTGATGGACGAGCCCTGTTCGGCGCTGGATCCGATCGCGACCGCCAAGATCGAGAACCTGATCGAGATGCTCAAGGAAGAGTACACGGTCATCATTGTAACCCACAACATGCAGCAGGCTTCAAGGGTGAGCGATTATACGGGGTTCATGTACCTGGGGAAGCTGATCGAGTGCGGGAAGACTGTGAACATCTTCGAGCACCCGAAAGAAGAACTCACCGAGAATTATATCACCGGCCGGTTCGGATAGGAGAGAACATGGCAGAAAAATTTCATACGGATCTCAAAGTCCTGAAGAAGGATACCCTGGCAATGTCGGCACTGGGGCGCCTGATGCTCAGAAATGCCGTCGATGCACTGATACGGCAGGATAAGGAACTTGCAGCATCGGTAGTTGCCCGGAAAGACGAACTCCATAAAATGGAAGTCCGGATCGAGGAGCACTGTTACCAGCTGATCGCACTCAACCAGCCGGTGGCAAAGGATATGCGGGTCATCGCCTGCACCCTCAAAGTAATCACTGCCTCGATGCGTATCGGGCGCTACGGTAAAGTAATCGCGAACATTGTCAAGGATATCTCTGAAAAGCCCCATATCGCCAATCTCATGAGCATCCCCCATATGGCCGATCTTGTCATCGATATGATTGACGATTCCGTCAAAGCGTACGAGACCGAAGATCTCTCATTCATCGAGGACTTCTCTGCAAGAGACGATACGATCGATGCGCTCCGGCATTCGATCTTCCGGGAGGGAATTACCTTCATGATGGAGGATCCCCGGAACATCTCGCGCTGCACTCACTACATCATGGTTGCCCGGTACCTTGAGCGCTGCGCCGACCATGCCTGCAAGATTGCCGAGAATGTGCATTACATGCAGACCGGCGAACGTATTGAGATTCACTGATCCTGCGACAGGTCACCCGAGCTCCTGATGGAAACCGTTCTCTTCATATGTTCGTATAATTCGGTCAGGTCACAGATAGCCGAAGCTCTCCTGCGAGCCCGGTGCGGGAAGCGATACGAGGTTTTCTCCGCAGGAATTGCCCCGGCGGGGATCAATCCGTATGCAGTGAAAGTGATGCAGGAGATCGGTGTTGATATGTCACAGGCCCGCTCAAAATCCCTTACCGTTTTTGCCGGGAAAAAATTTGACCATGTCGTCACCCTGTGCGACCAGGCCCGGCTCGCTGCATCGAATACCCTCCCACACGGGACGTATAATATACACCAGGGGTTCATCAGCCCTTCAGAGATCCGTAAGAATAAAAGTGAGATCCTTGGTGATTTCCGGAAACTCCGGGACGAGATCGATACCTGGCTGCTGGAAATTTTCCCGGACTGCAGCTCAAACGAGCCAGATGGACAATGATTTCATTGTACGGGACCCCTCTTTTTGAAGGGCCGCATCCCTCAGGAAATAACTATATAGAAACTAATTTAAGTATATACTGTTAGAATAAAATATGTAGCCGGAAGAGCTGGTCGGGTGATTCCCGGGCGGGGTCCGGTTGTGGAGGAGGAAAGATGGAACTTTCAGTTAAACCGGCAGACCCGTCCCGCGGGGTATCAGCACGATTCATGAAGAAATGGGATCCTGATGAAAATCTCACGGATGAATGCAGGCGTCTCATCCAGGTCCTGGTAAAAAAAATTGATGTGCTCTGCGATGAAAAGACCGGGGATCAGGAGCAGATTACCCGCATCAAATCACTTGTTCCTGCGTTGTCAACCATGAGCGATCTCCTCCATGAGATCGAACCCCGGAATATGTCGCGGTCCGCACTGGATGATTTCATGCAGGATGACCGCGGGTTCACGTATGTGTCGGTCAGGAATTCAGAGCTTGAACGGTTTAGCGCCAAGTGAAGGGAAGTACATGTACTCAGTACCTGGAAATCTTAAAAGATCCGGCGACGAACTGACGAGCCCGCGTTCGTTTGGAATCAGAGATATGGTCCGGATGCATCCAGACGATGTTCTCGCACTCAAAGCGTGGGTTATGGCAAAACGGGTTTATGAACGTGATCTTACACGGTCGTCCCGCGACGGATATGTTTATGGCAGGATGTCAGGATAGGACGAGAGGATTAGAAAAATCGTGAACCAGAAAAAAAATCATCTGTGGGGGATCTGCCGTTGGCAAACCTTCATTCTGGTCAAGAAGCTGATACTTCCTGATAAAATATAGTTTGCAAGTGATTCATATATATACATTTCCCTATCTATGGCGCCCAGTACACTGAGTTTTGATAATTTCTTTGAACTGTACAAGCGCTTTTGTTACATATTCGGCCAATCCTTCGACCGTGACCCGAACCGGGATATCACGAAACTGATCTACCAGGCCGACCTCGAGATGACGCCGGGAATGTTCACTTCCCTATGGCTGGTCACCTCTCTCCTCGCCGGTACCGTAATGCTGGTACTGGGCGCTCTCCTCCTCATGCTCCCCCAGAGCCCGTTCTTCACAAAAACCCCGTTTCTCTATATTCTCCTTATTGCATTCATTGGCGCTGCAGCTGCGGGAATAGGCTTTCCGTTCTATCTCCAGAACGAGATCGAGAACAAGAAACGGGATATCGACAAGCAGATTCCCTATGCCCTTGCCTTTATGTCGATCCTTGCCAGTTCCGGGGCAACCCCGCTGGATATTATCAGGCGCCTGTCCCGCGAGGATTACGGCCAGATCTCCAATGAGTTCCGGAAGGTGCTGTTCCGTGTAGATATTCTTGGTGAAGATGTCGTGACTGCCATGAACGGGCTTGTCCACAACACGCCCTCTGACCTGTTCCGCGATATCTGCGTGGATATGACTAACATCATCTACGGCGGCGGCGGGTTGAAGTCATACTTAGAGACCAAGTCCAAGGAGCTCATGGCGATACGGAGGCAGACGTACAAGGAGTTTGTGGAGTCGCTGGCGATATTTGGTGAAGGGTATCTTGGAGGGGTGGTGATGACTATCACGCTGGCTGTGCTGGGGATTGTCATATCGGGTGCACTCGGTATTGAATTTGGTCCGTTTAAGCCGGTTGACATGTTCAATATTCTAATTTATGTCCTGATTCCCCTCATCAACGTAGTCTTCCTCCAGGTACTTGCCGTGAAATATTCAACAACACCGTAGATTATGGAGTATCCTTCATGCGCCAAAAGATAGATGAAAAAATTGAGGAACTGAAAGAGGTAGTAGAGCGGATCCGCATTATATACAACCCTCCTAGGGAATATTTTACTATCGTATTGCCAGTAATTCTAGCCCTCCTCCTTCTGTTAGGGGCATTTTTTACGGGATATACTTTCCAAGGAACGCAGAAACAGCAACAGGGCGATGATGCCAGGCAAAAACAATTAAAAGAACTAATCGCCCAGATGGATGATTCCGGTGGGGCCTCATCGAAAAATACAACGACCTCTGATACCCCTCCAGCCACCCCAAAAATGGGTCTTGACGAAATCATGGTTTTTGCGGTACTTATCGCAATCACCCCATATGCGATTGACATCACCCTCCAGAAACGGAGTACCCGCAGAAAAGAGGAGTTGTATACCGAATTTTTATTCAAACTTTCAGAACTGATGCGTGGGGGTCTCGATCCCATCAAATCAGTGAAAGAACTATCCAAAACCGATCTCGGCATATTGACCCCTCATATCCGTATTGCATCGACGTCAATGGTTTACGGGAAATCATTCGAAGAATCGATGAAATCAATGGCGAAATCTCTCCATTCAGAACTGATAACCCGGTATACAACACTCGTGATCCAAGCCTCATATTCCGGCGGTTCGGTCGCGGATCTGATTTTGAAAGCATCGGAAGATATGCGAAGTATCATTAGTATTGAGCGGGAGAAAGAAGGGAATCTCTCCCAGTATGTTATGATCTTTTATTTTGCACAGGGGATTATCTTCTTCATCATTTACACCCTATCCGCAAGTCTGCTCCCGTTCATTTCTCAGCTTGGGGCCACAACAATCTTCGGCAAGAACCAGATTGCTGGTCTCGACTTTTCCCGGGGATTTTTCCATATGATCATGATCAATTCATTCTTCGGGGGTCTGATTATTGGGAAGATCAGTGAGGGAGATGCCAAGTTCGGACTAAAACACGCGGTCGTCCTTATGGCTGCTGGATATATCGCATGTGCGATATTTATATTGCCTCCCCCTCCCGCACCCATTGCGCAAACCACGAATATTTCTGCGATTTCTGCAAACGCACTTGACGGGGTTGTTGGATTGCCCTATAAAGATCCAATTCAGTTCAAATTGACGGATATCGAAGGCAATCCGATAAATAGCACGGTTGTCCAGTTCAGTATTATCCCCTCCGGAAAAGTCGATCCGGGTTCGGACACCACAGATAGAAATGGAATTGCTTCGGTAAAGGCAACCTTGGGATCAGATCCCGGTACCTATCTCGTTATAGCAAGGGCAAATGGTGCGACGAGCCAGGTTAAAATAATTGCTACAACTGGTTGATCAAGGAAGGATTTATGATGTCAGATTCAATGGAAATTTGTATAATAATCATATTGTGTGTCATCGGATTTTCTTTTATTCCGGGATGTGTTAATCAACATCCTGGACAAACTTCGGTAAAAATTGTCATTCCTCCCGATCCGGAATCTGGTATTCATCATTGGATTAATGCAATCAATAATAAAAATGTGTCACGATTATATGATCTTACGCCGGCAGTTATAAAAAAACAGGTAACTGAAGAGCAATTCAAACTGGACAATCAGGATAATCTTATTCTAAAGCCTGGCCTAACCTTCAAACAAGAATTTACGGAAATTACCGAATCTGTAACCGGAGCAAATGCAACAATCAAAGCACAGTTGATCCTTCAGAATTTAAACAAAGGGAATGAATCTATGTCTGAGATTCCTGTACAGTATGTTTTTTATTTATCTTATGAAAATGGCGAGTGGAAAGTGTGGACATAAAAAAGGCATACTTCGCGATTTAGGCTAATTATAATTTTTCTTCTGAAAAAAAATGAAAAAATTTGTAGTGCTGAGTTTGGGTATTTAATCCTCATCACCCATGCCGCTCTCTCGTATCAATAAGCAGACCTTCCTCATTGAGCGTGAAAGAGAGCATCTTGTTTCTCGGGAATTCTCCCCGCATCTTCGGGATATTGATATAATGCTTGAGCTTGTCTCCTTCAGGAACGACAACGAACTGGATGATCCCGTCTGCCATTGCCCGCACCAGGTTCTCCTGTCGGTCGGGAAGAACGCCGCAGTCAATCATAAGAAGGAAGGTCGTTCCTTTCCTGCTTGCCGATATCAGGCCGAATAGCAGGGTATTCAGTTCTGCAAACGAATCCTCTGCAAAAAAGACCGAGAACGGATCGATGACAATGAGTGGGGCGCCCGGGTTACTGATCTGGGTCAGTACTTCTTGTTTTGCATGGGCGGGAGTGATTTCAACAATCGTGAGGTTATTCGATTCGGGTATTCTGAGAAGTGCCATCTTTTTCATGACATCTTCCCGGGTCTGGAGCGTAAGGTAATTTACCCGGGATCCGTTCTTTGCCCATTCCGTAGCTACATAGATCGCATAGATGGATTTGATATTTCCTGAGTGTTCCTCGATGCAGAGTACGCTGCGATCGGGAATAATTTCAAGGCCGTTTACCAGTGCCATTACTCAGTATGGGTCACCGGACTATGATAATCCATTCGTCACTCTATATGCCGGGGTATCCCGACAAACTACGACTGGGACGGAAATTGGTGAACTGCGCCCACGCCAAAAAAATCGGGGGATGGAAGATTTCCTGAGTCAATTTGTAAAGAGTCTTCCTAAAATATATATAATATAGGGCCATCATAGAAGAAAGTGCAGAAAAAAATCTGTGGTGTTTGAGATAAATAAGAATCGGGGATTTGAATGCAGTTAAAATCGGGTTTTATTGGTAATTTGTATGGCAATTACAAAATAATTGCCCTGGCGCCAGCCCTTGCCGTAATTATCGATTATGCGCTGACATTTTATCTTGCGGGTGATACTTCGATGATCACTACCTGGGAAGCGAGCCCGTTCGTCAGGTTCGCGGTGATCCATAACCTGATGGTACCCTATCTTATCGCCATTGTCCTCTTCTACTATGGCGCTTCATATGCAGTACTCAGGATTCTCTACAACTCGGACTATTATAAATTCGGGATCCTGCTCATCCTCACGCTGAGTATCACCCATGTTTTCGGAGGCATGTCCTGGTACTTCCGGAACTCATTTTATTCAAACGGTGTCTTTGTCCTCTCGCTCCTCTCCATAGCGATCGCGTTTATCCTGTTCGCCTTCTCCCTGCTAAATGAGAGGCCAGCCCCGGATTCCTGAACTTCTTTTTTCCCGAAATGTGGGGTACCCGGAATCCGGATTGTTCTTTCTCATCAGGGTACTAAAGCCGGTTTTACAGTAACCCGGCTGGACGATATCCATTTACCGAGAAACGGTCATGGGGGTCTTCCAGGGTACTGGAGCGATCCTGTTCGTGCCGTACGGGGTCATACCCATCAACGCCCTGACCCTCCCGACTCCGGCCAATCAACCGTTTTTGCCGCTCCCGCTCCTGCAATTGCGCGCTCTCACGTCACAGTCCCGATTACTTCCGCAGGATGAATACCGCCCCCTGGGTTGGTGATCCGTGTTATCCAGACAGGAACCCGTGGGGGCCATGGGCATACTGGGTGTGATCCCTTCTGATGATCATAGGGAGAAAGAGGATGACCCCTCCGACCCCCTCTGGCAGTCATCACAGTCTTCCTATTGGGTCGGAGATTCCCTGCCAGCAATAAGAAAAAATGCTCCGGGAATAGCAGATGTTCATGGGGGGTCACCAGTGATTTTTACCTGACACCATGCAACCCTGCAGGGGTTGCCATATCCCCTGAGGCGACCCCAATGACCCCCATCCAACCAAATAGCATATATTTAATCGAATCTTTTCTTCTTAGAATTATAATAGCCCAGGAAGATTACGGGAATGGATTTGATGAACCCCTCCCGGCCGTTCCCTGGAAGATACATCAGGGTCATTACCCGGGGTTTACAAAATCCGGGCTCCGGACACTTTCGCGATCCATCGTGCCTGCCAGGACCCGGGCAGAGAAGAGATCGGGAAAACCCGAACGAAAACGATCATGAGCATGAACTCAAGTGAACAAGAACCGTGAGGAACAGAACCGGAGGCAGAGACTATGGCAGGTTTTCAACAGAATACCCAGCAGAAGAGCGCGGTCCGAAAGCTCGCACAACCCATTGCCGATATTGATGCGTTCTCTGCGATCGTGCAGGATATCATAATGAACAATCCCTTCGGGTGCGTGTCCTACCGGACACCGGGTGTCAATCACCCGCCGGTAGAAAAAGTGAGGGAGATGTATACCGCGAAGTTTGTGTATATTGATACCAGCGGAAAACGCGTAGGTGCCGGATCGGAGATCTATACCTCCATCGATGGTTTCCATGCCGGCATTGCAGCCGTGATGTCTCACATGGCGAATATCGCTGCCCATGGGGGGACGGTCAGCAGGAACACCGGTGCAGATTCCTATGCCGTTTCCCTGAAATGCCACGATCCCGGTGGGGAGCTTTTCTTCCTGAACCTGGCCCGTGACCGTGTGACGCTCTCATCCTACCGCGACGATGCAATCCGCACCCGGATCGAGAACTGGACAGATGGTGTTGCGGCGCTGAAGTAATCGCATTCCTGCGGAATACGCAGTATGAGGAAAGACCGGATGCCGGACTTCGGGAGAATGCAGGGTGTCACTACTCCCAGTCATCGGTCGAAAGAGACAGCTCCCCTTTCACCACTCGGCGCCGCAGTTTTTGCAATAGCAGGTCTGCTGGTCGCGGGAGGTATCTGAGATGATGAGTTTTCCTTTCCGTTGCGCAGCCCGGAGTTGCGGCGTGGCGGGTGCATACACGATCGGGATGACGTCCCGGACACTGCTGCAACGGGGGCAGCAGTTCCCGGCCTTTTCTGGAACCGGGCCGGGATTATCCTGCGTGAGCATACCATGGAATTTCCACAGGATCACATTAATGTTGTGAAATTATCCCGGGAACGCATCACCAATCCTTTCTCTTCAGGTCTCATGTTTTTTCTTATCCCGGGAGCGTTGGGACCCGGTGAGATAGTACCATATGGCTGGTACAAAGACAGGGTCCGGTAAGGCCGGAATAGCAACTAAGAGCCCGATCCAGATGTATATCACTCATTACCTTACCGCTTTTAAGTACTATCGGGGTATGAAGAGGACCGGGGATGGTGTATAGTTTATCTATATCAACCAGAGATATCTATATCTGCAATTCAAAAAATATATATTATCCGCCCGACAAAGAATGCAGTATACAGGCGCGGGATCCGATCAGTGATCTCATCAAGGCTAACAGGACATCCACATGACACAGGATATCGTTTTTATGGGCAATAAAAAAGTATCTGCTGTCGTTCCCGCGGCCTGTTTAATCCTTCTGACTATCGGGAGTGTATCCGTCTACGGAATGCCCGGTAATTTCCTTTTGCCCGCCAGTTTTCTCATTGCGATATGCACACTGACCCTGGTGATCGCATTCATGCGTGTGAATGCGGATCATCCCTGATAATCCATTTTTTAAGTGCATTAACATCCGTCATATATTACAGAAGAATGTGCGAGCGACGGCGAACCCCTGACTATATATTGTACTATAGTGACTTGTTTTAAATCTATATTCAGATCGTTAAAAATATATACTCCACCGTCTATTATCTGAATGGTGAAGATGACATCTGTGGGGGATGAATGAACTTCGCCAGAATCCGTTGCAAAACTACAAATTTTTTTAATCGCAGCAATCTCTCCAACACATCCACAAGAACTCCAGAAATTTAAAGGTGAAATTCTCATGGCAAACCACAAGAATAATGATATGGCAGTCTCGCCGGTTGTCGCGACGCTCGTTCTGATCGTCGTCGCAGTCATCGGTGCGGTCGCAGTCGGTACCATCCTCGGTACCTTCTCGTCCGATGTATCGAAGCAGGCAAACGCAAATGGTGCAGCTGATGCATCAGCAAACCACATCCTGACCGCCGGTTCAACCTCCGTTCTCCCGGCATCCCTGGTACTTGCAAAGAGCTACGAGGCCCTCCACCCCGGCACCCAGATTGATGTCCAGGGCGGCGGATCAGGCGCAGGAGTTACCGCAGTAGGTCAGGGCATCTGCGATATCGGTGCAACCTCCGACTACTCAAAGGTCACCTCCGGTCTCACAACCTACCCGAACCTTCAGGCATATCAGATCGGTGCACGCAGTGTTGTCTGGATTGCTAACACAGCCAGCACAGCTACCGAAGCAAACGCAACTGAAATCAACAAGCTTCTCGGTGGTGCAGCTGCCGCAGGCAACTCAACCGCCACTAAGCTTGTCCAGCGCTCTGACGCATCCGGAACCGAGAAGGCAGCAGCAGCATTCGTTGGCAACGCAACTTTCTCCGGTGACAATGCATTCGATGCAATGCCCGCAGCACAAACCGTTGCAGCCAGCGGAAACGCAGGCGTCCTTGCTGAAGTCAACGGCAACACCGCAGGAAATGAAATCGGTTTCGTCGACCTCGGCTACGTATTCGACACCACCGGTAAATTCCTGCCCACCGCCGGGAACATTAAGGTCCTCGCCGTTCAGGGAACTGACGGCAAGCACTTCGGTCCTGCAGCAGCAGTAGCCTACGTAATACCCGGTGCATCCGGTGCAACCCTCCGTGCACAGGCACTCCAGTCCGTCAAGGACTTCCAGGCAGGCACGCCACAGGTATACACCTCTGGATTAACCAACTACCCGCAGTCCCTTGATTCCGGTCTCTACTACGTCACCAACGGTGCACCGAACTCAGTCGTGAAGAGCTTCATCGACTACGCTCGCTCACCCAACGGTGGCACTGACGTCCAGACCGCCGGCGACTTCTCACTCTTAGAGATCTCGTAAGTCTGGTATTAATCTCCAAAACTTTTTTTGGGTTTTTTGGGTTGTACCGCGGAGGGGAAGGACACTGCAGATAATACATGAAAAAACCGATGTCCCGCACCTGATCTTCCTCTGTTCCGCAGTGGCAACCGGTCTTATCGTCATCCTGATGTTCGGGTTCATCTTCTGGACGGCCATTCCCGTTTTTCGTCTGGAGGGGCCCGGTTTTATTCTCGGCACGGTATGGAATTATAATACTGACCAGTACGGTATTTTCCTGTTCATTGTCGGGACCGTTGTGATCACGATCGCAACGCTCATACTTGCGGTGCCTCTTGGTCTCATGGCCTCCATCTATCTCACCGAATTCGCCCCTCCCCCGCTGGAAAAGGTTCTGCGGCCGCTGATTGAACTCCTCGTCGGTATCCCGTCCATCGTCTATGGCCTGTTCGGTTTCCTGTTCCTGCGGTATGTCTTCATGGACACCATAGACCCGCTCATCGGTACCTATCTGGGTTTTATCCCCATATTCCGGAATGTTGACGTATCGGGTGGCAGCCATATACTTCTTGCTGCAGTCATCCTCACCATCATGGTGCTTCCGACCATAGTCGCACTTTCCCAGGACGCCATGCGGGCTGTTCCCAAGGAATACCGGGAAGGGTCGCTTGCGCTGGGTGCAACCCGGTGGGAGACGATAACACGGGTAGTAATTCCTGCAGCCTGGTCGGGGATTGTGACCTCCATCATTCTTGCAATGATGAGGGCAATGGGTGAGACAATGGCAGTAGTCATGGTTGCAGGTAATTCAGCCCAGATACCCTCGAGTGTGCTCAGCGGAGTATATCCCATGACTGCCAAAATACTCAATGATGTCAGTAACTGGTCCGGAGTACCCATGCCACGGTCAGCACTTTTTGGAATCGCGGCGGTCCTGTTCGTAATTGAGATCCTCTTTGTTGCGGGTGCCCGTCTGGCGACCCGTTACGCCGGGAGGAAGATGCAATGACCGTGCGGTACCGGCTCCTCAAGGAAAAAGCGGCCATTATCATATGTTCTCTCGGTGCCCTCTTTGCGGTTGGTATGCTTTTTCTCATCCTCGGGGATATAACCGTTAATGCGATCCCATCTTTGAGCCTGAGTTTTCTCATTACTCCGGAAAACCAGGCAGGTCTCGGTCAGGGTATTGCCAATGCAGTGGTGGGAACGATTATCCTTTCCTTGTGTGCTACGGTACTTGCGACACCCTTTGCCATATGTACCGCCATCTACTTGAGGCGCTACGCACCGGAAAACCGGTTGACAGATTGTATCCGGTTCATGATTGAGGTGATGTCAGGGACGCCATCGGTAGTGGTCGGTATGTTCGCCCTTCTCGTCCTTGTGATTTATCTCAAGCCATTTACCGGTGGTTTTTCACTGATTGCCGGTATGATCGCACTTGCGATCTTGATCATTCCTGTCATCGAACGTGCGATAGAATCTGCAATAGAAACGGTAAATCCGGAGCTGGAGGAGGGAAGTTACGCATTAGGTGCCACAAAATGGCAGACGATCAGCGGGGTAACGCTCCCCTCGGTCATTAGTGGTATCATGACCGCACTTATCCTCGGTTTTGGCCGTGCCGCGGAAGAATCATCAGTCGTCGTCCTTACGGCCGGGTATTCCCAGTTCATCCCCCAGATTGGTCTCCCTCACAACAGCAAGTTCTTCTTTGGGATTCAGGTACTTCCTTTCAATCAGGTAATTGCGAGCCTGCCCTATGCGGTGTATAATGCCTATGAGGAAACCAATGTCATCCCGATGTCCAATGCATATGCAATCGCATTTTTCCTCATAGTCTTTGTGCTTCTGATCAATATTCTGGCTAAAATTATCGGCTCCCATGCGATCAGCAGCGCTCAGGGAAGAAGCGGGGGTCCTTCCTCGCTTGGCAGTTATATTTCCTCACTCCGAAACATTCTCCCATTACGTACTGACTCCCGGGAAAATCTTATGAACAATAACGAAAAAATACCGGATGGGAGGATAATTATCGCAGATAAATCAACGGATTCGGCACATTCCGCTGTACTATCTGAAACAGGATCGGTAGATAGCAGGAGTTCAGTGAATGGGAATTCGCATCGGGACCCGATTGGGAAAAAATTTACAAAAATCTGGTCCGAAATGTTCAGGAAAAACCGCACCACTGGGAACTCCCCTGTCAATTCGGGTGAAAGCCCCATTCGGGAAATTGGTTTCGATGTACGGACCTTCCTCCGCCCCCTCCTCCCCTTCGCGATCCCGGCAGCGATCCTCCTCCTCATCACGGTCCTCGCCACCATCCCACCACTCCACCACATCCTCGGCCCGGCCAGCCCGTCCCTTGCCGGGCTCTTCGCAACCGGCCTCGCTGTTATTGTAACGGTCGCCGGGCTGATCTTCGGATTCCTGTTTGCAAAACGGAGCGGGGCATTCAAAGAAAAGAACCGGCGAGCCGGCTATGCGGCTGTAGCTTCAGGGTTCTGCCTCCTCTGCATCGCCGGCATCATCTGCTCGTCAGCAGCAGCCGGCCTGTTCAATACCGGGGATGCAGCGGCAGCCTCGTCCGGAGGGGATCGTGCAGCAAAACTCGCGGCCCTTGCCGCTGCCGGGGATCAGGGTGACGGATCTGCTTCTTCTGTTTCCGTCCAGAATATAGCCCCGACTGTGCCGGCCCAAAACCTCGCAGTAACGCAGGTGCCCGGCACCCAAACAACCCCGACTGTCCCGGTGAAAGATGCACTTGGTATCGGTGAATATTACTGGTACGGGGATGCCCAGCACACCGTACGGGCGACCGTGTACGATTACAAGGTTCTCCCGTTCTATTTCTGGTGGTTCATCGATTACAACCGGTTCGTTCAGCAGACTCCGCCGACGGGGTACTCCTATCTTGTAGTGTTCATCAGGATGGAAGATGTCGGGAAGAAGAGCACCATTGTACCATCAGCAGATCAAATCATGGTTACGAATAACGGGAATACGTATCCCCACGAACCATTCTTCAACAAGTCCGTACTCAGCTCATACCAGTCGGATTATTACAGCACGCATTACAACGATCTCCCGTACCAGTGGATACGTGAGATAGGCCAGGATAAACGGGATTATGCATTTCTGACCTTTTACAATATATTCGGGAATGACTGGGCCACAGCATACAACATGACCGTTACGCCTGCAGCCACAGTAACGGCTGCCACGGTAACGGTATCAGATACATCAGACACGACTGTTTCGACAAGTACTTCCGCAGCCAATAATGGCCAGGGTTTTTTCCTCCATCCCGGCTCCAGCAACGCAATTGACGGATATATGATCTATACCGTTCCGAATACCGCTGTAGATACACCAGCGCATCTGAAATCGACCTATGTCCAGATATCCTTCAATAATTTCAGCGCCTCGAGGTGGCAGCTGGGGACAGATGTGCCGGCAAAATAGGGGTATTCCGGATACACCGGTACAAGTCTGATATCTCTATATTCTCTATTCAAAAGATATATTTTTAGAAACTTCCCATAGGTACAAAAGCACATATCGCTCCATGAACGTAGTTCTTTCAGGCTGTTCATTAACAAGATTTCCGCAGTAAGTGCGGAAAAACAGGGTTGTCCATTCAAGGTTCCGGTTGCAGGTAAGGAGATTTTTTCGTGGCACGGTTCCCCAGGATTAAAAAACGGTCGATACTTGTAGTTCTGGGTATCGTGATCATTCTCCTGATTGCTGCCGGCATCATCTTCCATCTTCTTCCCGGCCCGGGAACACTGACACGCTATTTCGAACCCAGAGCCGGCCTTGAGGCCGTTCACCCGCTTGCAGATGCAAAGAACGCGATCGGTGCTCCCATGAACCGCCCCCTGATAGCCGATTTCCTGGAGGCGCGGGCATCCGATTATTCTCCCCTCTCTATCAGGTTCCTCGACATGAGCCGGGGTTCACCTGCCACGTGGGACTGGGATTTTGGTGACGGGACACATGCTGCGTCGAAGGATCAGGTTCATGAATACCGGCAGCCCGGGCTGTATAATGCCACCCTGCAGATCACCCGGCCGGATGGTTCCGTACGGTCGGTCACCGAATACGATGTGCTTGGCATTGCCCGGCCGGAACCTCATCAGGTCCTCGTCGATACGCTCCGGCAGGGAACCCTGAAGAAAGGCGCCTACGTAACATTCGTCTCTGGTTACGGGGATTCATATTGCACCATCGATGGCAATCACCTGCCGTTGCCGAATGGTTCCCTTGTGAAGCTCAGGTCAAACGCCGACGGCGACGGGATGATAAGCATCCGGCAGGGAAACCTTCTGAAGTTCTCCGTGCCCGATGCAACCCTGTATATCAACGGCACTCAGGTAGCACGGGGATCGTCCGGTGACTGCAATCTCCCGGATTTCCGTTATTTCAGCACCAATTTTACCTATACGGTAGTCCCGACAAAAGGCGATATCCGCCAGATCGTGCTCAACGGACAGAAGATACGGGCCGGTGTAGAGAACTCCCGAATCCTGATCACCCACGATTCCGGTGACCATAATGCCGACCTGACCATGGTCACCGTCCCGGCATTTTTTGAAGGCAGTGCAGCCCGGTTTGACATTACAACGGCGGTGATAGCAGACTTTGCCGCCTCACCTCACGAGGGCGACGCGCCCCTGAATGTCAGTTTCACAGACCTGTCGGCAGGAGGTCCCGCTACATGGTCCTGGGATTTCGGTGATGGTACGCGATCTGCCGAACAGAATCCTGTTCACCAGTACGTAACCCCGGGATCGTACACAGTCACACTCATTGTCGCCCGTGGAGACCTGAGCGATGTGGATGTACAAAAGAACCTGGTCGTGGCGACTCCGCCCCGTCTCGAGGCTGACTTCTCTGCGTTACCGGTCGAAGGTGTAGTTCCGCTGGTAGTAAGATTCTCTGACAACTCCACCGGATCGCCATGGATGTGGAACTGGAATTTCTGGAAGACGGACGATTCCGTAAACCGATCGTCCTCCTCGCAGCAGAACCCCGTAATCACCTTCACCGAACCGGGAAACTACAATGTCTGGCTCTCGGTCAACAATATTTACGGTAGCAGCGACCTGATGCGCCCGCAGTACATCATCATCACCGATCCCTACCGGTTCCCGGACACGAAACTCAAGGTCCGGACCGGCAAGCAGGGATACATAGAGAAAGATTCCTGTATCCAGTTTATAGTCAGTGATACACCTGCCACCATCAGTATCAATGGGGGATACCGGAACCTTCCGAAAGGATCTCTCGTCAGGATCGAGGCGATGAGTAACCAGAAGGGCGATATCTACATGGACAAGGGACAGCTGCTCAAGTTCGGCATGCCCGATGCCGGACTCTATATCGACGGGGACCTTATCGCTGTCGGGAGAATTGACAGCATCTACGTGCCCTACATGACAGATTTCCGGACTGCTCTTAACTACTACCTTGAGCCGGCATCGTCCTGGACAACGGTCAATGAGAACGGGTACCAGGTACTCGGCGACTGGGACAATGCCTGGATACGGTTCTCCAATATCGGTATGAACGATGGCAGCCTCCGTCTCTCGGTATCCGACAATTCAACCCTGATCGACGGTGCGGTGAACCAGACGGTCCACGACTGGGTCATTGCATAACCCCCTGGTGCCGGTACGAAGATCAGTCGGATGCGAATTCTGTCCGGAAACCGTCCTGTTACATCCAGGGGGTTTGTGCATAGTAAAACCGGAATTCCTCTTTCTTCGTAATTCCTGATCTTGTGACGAATGTTCATGGGAGGCATATCCCCCCATATGACAGGTGGTTCCGACAGGAACCATATCAGTCCGGGCGTTAACGCCGCCCCTTTGCGCCTCACACTTTGTTTTGTGGGAGGGTAAAATACCGGGATTCTTATCCCAGGAAGCCTGCAATACCCGGGCAGGAATGAACAACAGAAAAGGAAATCACTGGGATTGTTGCAGCAGCTCTGCCTGCGTTGTCATATTCACCAGGGCATTGTCCCCGTCCGAGAGCGATGATGTGGCGAGTTGACGGGCTTGCATTGTGGCCTGCAGATAAGCGTCGTTCCAGTAGTCGGGATCATCGGGAGCTACGTACAATCCCGCATTGTTGGTATAATCGATCAGGTGCTGCTGGGCGTTTCCCATCGAGACCGTATAGATCCGCATATACTGGATCACGAAGGCGATCTCCTGCTTTGCTTTCGGATTGTTCTCGTAGGTCAAAGCGGATGTATTTTTTTCCAGGGAATCGGTGGCAAAATTCAGCTTGACGAGTTCGTTCCCCCATGCGTCCAGGAGTTGTTTCTCATCAGCCACATTCTGTCGTATGAGTGCAAGGTCCGGTGTGGTGCTGGCGATTTGCGTATTATACGTCGTCGTATCCGCAGAGATCCGTTGCAGATCCGATCGGACCTGACGATCGAACTGCTTCTGTTCAAGGATCCATGCATTGTATTCTTTGATTGCAACGGTCGTATTGTGGGTATCAGCGGTCCGGATCGATGTGCAGCCGGGAAGCACACAGAACGAAATCAGGATAATAATCGCCAAAAGGGAAATTACCGGGCCTCTTGATAACATCACATATCTATAGGTCTGGTTTTCCTTTAAGATTTCCGTTTATAATGGCAAAATCCGGTATAAAATGCGCATAAAAATTTTTCAACCGGCATCCGGAAAAATCTCTGATCCTGCGAATAGAGAGAATAGTTTAAAACTATTGTGATATGAAATAATATATGTATAAATGGGGCTGGGTTGCCTGCCTGCTGATTGTGTTTATCATCTGCTCCAGTGGCTGCACGCTGCCTGGTGGCGGAAAAGGAGACAGCGGCACCGGTACCCGGACGATTCCTGCAACATTCGATACACCTGCTCTCCCCGATCAGTATGTTGCACAGCCCTCTGGTGTGAAAATTGCGGTCTCACCTTCTGCTACGATCCCGCCGACACCGGGTGATCTGCCGGCTATCCTGCCGGCAGCACATACAACTATCGGGGGGTCGGGCCTTGTCGGTGGTTCAACAGAAGATACGGTCATAAATGAAACGATATATATCATAACGAAACCGTCGTGGCAGGATGCTCAGAGTAAAATTGTTGCCTCGGCTGTTGATGATAAAAATCCTGTGACGAAACAATTTGCTCTCCAGTGGCTCCGGCACGATAATACCAGTTTTGAGAGTATCTGTGATATGTTCGATGCGGTCATGGACTGGGATCCGGTAAACCAGGCCCGGTACCATGTTGGGGATAACTGGACGTACATGACCGATCAGGCATTGTATGGTGTGCCGGATTACTGGGCACCTGCGAGCATGACAATTCAGAACAGGGATCCGGTGACCAACAACCTGCGCGGTGACTGCGATGATTTTGCCATCCTGAATGCGGCGATGGTGAAATCTACCGGAAGGAATGCACGGCTGGTGTATGCCCTCTCCCCAAGCTCGAACGGCTCGTATTGTCTTGGGCATATGTACGCTGAAGCGTTTGTAACGGACAATTCCTTCATCAGCACGGTTCAGCACAGATATTCAGTGGGGGATGTCAGCGGATTTAACACGGAATCCGGTGGTTACTGGGTTGCCCTTGACTGGTTCCCGGACAAGGACGGGTTCCAGCACCCGGGTGCGAGCCTGTACGACAGCACGAGGGGTCTGGACTATTTTTACCCGGATGGGACCTGGTCCGAAATAACACCGGTTGATCCAGGATGTACCCCGACTACCCAAAAATAAGGTTGTGGGAAAAAACTATACTTTATTGCCATCACTATATACTCAATAAATAAATTATATATCTGCGCCCAACCTATTTTTATCTGAAAATCCAGGGCAGCAAAAAGGAACTGATCTCAGGATTTCGGGATAAACAGCAACCATGGACACGACGGCCTCACCCAAAAAAACCAGTTCCTTTGCAGACAGGTTCAGATCGTTCCTTGTTGAAGAGGACGATCCCGCAGATGACGGCCCCTCTACGGACGCGGGAATTGCCGGCCAAATCCTTGCCGGGCAGGAAGTTTCAGCTGCCCCGTCTTTTTCTGAACCAGCACCGGTCCCGGTAAAAAAACCGGATACGTTATCCCTGGGAGGAAGATTACGGTCTTTTCTTGCGGAACCGGACGAAGAGGACCCCCTCATTCCCACGACGAATTCTCCTGATCTGCCTGTGCCACTCTCAGCTTCGGTTGAGCTGATATCCCCCGGTGACCCCGGATCCGGTACACCCTCACCTGACGCTTCCCCCTCCGTATTCCAGAAGTTTCTCTCAATTTTCTCAAAACCCCCCGAGCAGGACATCAACTCCCTCTCATTCGATCCCGGGACCGTGGCCATCCCATCGCTGGAAGGCTCCCTCCGGGATGTCAACCTGACATACGTAGTAGAGGCTCCGTTCCAGTTCGTCCATATCGAGTATTCCCGTCTCGAAGGGATGATGATCTACAGCGTCATCGAACCCGAGCTCAGCGGGAATGAACAAGCGGCTCTCACGATCATTGAGAATGCCTTCGAGAAACTGGTCAGCACGAATGCCGAACTGGTGGATGCGGAATCCCGGGAAAAGTACCTGCACGAACGTTTCTATTCCCTTGTCCATATCTTCGGGCTCAACCTGACCGAAGCACAGAAAGAGCGGATGTACTTCCACCTGCGGAAGCAGTATCTCGGGTACAGCCGGATCGACACTCTCATGAAAGACAAGTACATCGAAGATATCAGCTGCAATGGATCGGACATGTACCTCTATGTCCAGCACCGTACCTACGGTTCCGTCCGGACCAGCGTGAAGTTCGGGGAGGTGGAGCTCAACAACTTTGTCCTGCGCCTCGCCCAGATCAGCGGCCGGCATGTCTCGCTTCTCCAGCCGATCCGCGACCTGACACTCCCCGACGGGAGCCGCGCGAATATCACGCTCGGCGGGGAAGTGACCAAGAAAGGATCCACCTTCACGATTCGTAAATTCCGGGCAAACCCGATCTCCTCGATCGAACTGATGGAATACGGGTCCATCGATGCCCAGCAGCTGGCGTTCATGTGGATCCTGATGGAATACAAGCGTTCGATCCTCGTATCGGGAGGAACCGCGACCGGTAAGACCACGTTCCTCAACGTGCTGTGCAGTTTCATCCCGCCCGAATACAAGATCGTCTCGATCGAAGATACTGCCGAACTGAACCTGATGCACCCCAACTGGATCCAGTCCATCACCCGTACCGGGTTTGGTACCTCGGACGGGGGGGCCAGCGGGATCTCCGGCATGAGCGGCGGGGGCGGGGGAAAATCACCGGGCGACATATCCCTGTACGACCTCCTTGTCGCCGCATTGCGGCAGAGGCCGGAGTTCATCATTGTCGGTGAAGTGCGTGGCGGGGAGGCCTTCACCCTGTTCCAGGCAATCGCCGTCGGCCACGCGGCCCTCGGGACCATCCATGCCGGTTCGATGGACGAACTGCTGGCCCGTGTGGAATCCAATCCGATGAACGTGCCCCGCAGCCTGTTGTCGAACCTGGATCTGGTCATCTTCCCGATGCACATCAAGAAAGGCGAGCGAAGCATGCGAAGGATCGCAAATATCGTGGAGATCCTTGAGCTTGACCGGGATTCCGGGGACCTGATCACCAATACGGTCTTCAAATGGGTGCCGGAGACCGATGTCTTCCAGTGGCAGGGCCGGAGTTTTCTCTTCGACCGGATCAAGGACACGTACGGCGTGAGCAAGGATGTGCTCAATGA
>Ga0265342_10000052_pt1 | contig 123865 bp, 104 predicted proteins | sample 4CB327metaG_FD_203125 | JGI IMG/M metagenome (GOLD analysis project Ga0265342, IMG submission 203125) | Rhizosphere microbial communities from Carex aquatilis grown in University of Washington, Seatle, WA, United States - 4-CB3-27 metaG | ecosystem: Host-associated > Plants > Roots >...
CTATCGATGCAAAACTTAAAAAAATATTCGCAATCTGTACACTTAAAAACAAGTAAAACCAACGAACCCGTATGGTTAGGTTTTAATATGAGTCAACGGGAAAATGTGGTAAGATATTGCCCATGAAAAATTACCAATTAACCGACTTTTCCACACCGGAAAAGATCGAATATGAAAAAAACTTAAACCCCCAGCAATTGGCTGCGGTCAAAGGTGAAGACGGCCCCGTCTTGGTGCTGGCGGGCGCCGGCTCAGGCAAGACCCGCGTCTTGACCTATCGCGTCGCCTATCTCTTAGAAAGAAATGTCCCGGCGCAAAATATCCTGGTAGTTACTTTCACGAACAAAGCCGCTCACGAAATGATCCATCGCGCCGAAACCTTGATGAAGTCACGGCTTACCGGCCTCTGGGCCGGGACTTTCCACCACATTGCTAATCTTATCTTGCGCCGCGAAGCGAGCATTTTAGGCTACACGCCGAATTTCACGATCGTCGACGAAGACGACTCCGAAGACTTAATACAAGATTCGGTAGAAGAGTTAGGTTATGCAAAGCAAGAAAAAGCGTTTCCTAAGAAAAATATCATCTCCGATATTAAAAGCTTAAGTGTTAATTGCCAGGAAAATATCGAAACAATCATCGGCCGGCAATACCGCCACGTTGAAGAGTTCGCGGCAAAGATCAAAAATGTAATTATCCATTATCACAAAAAAAAGAAAGCGGCCAATGTCATGGATTTCGACGACCTCCTGCATAATTGGCTACTCTTGCTCGATAATCCCGAAATGCGGGAAAAATACTCCCAAACCTTTCGTTATATTTTAGTCGACGAATATCAGGACACCAATGCGTTGCAATTCGCCGTATTGAAGCAATTAGCCAGCGCCCACTACAATATTATGGCGGTCGGCGATGACGCTCAATCGATCTATTCTTTCCGCGGTGCAGAGATCAAAAACCTCCTTGATTTTCCTAATATTTTTAAGGGCGCGCAAGTCTACCGGCTGGAGACCAATTACCGCTCAAGCCCGCAGATCTTGCATATGGCTAACGAGATCATTAAACACAATCTCAATCAATTCCCCAAAGAATTACATGCGGTAAAAAAAGATGCCGAAGCGCCGGTAGCAGTAAAAACGCTCGATGTTTACCAACAGGCTAAATTTGTCGGACAGCGTATTGTCGAGCTTAACGATGAAGGCATCGCCCTGCGCGAGATCGCGGTTTTATTCCGCTCGCGCTTTCAAGCGCTGGAACTGGAAATGGAACTCGTTAAGCGCGGGCTTCCTTACGTTATCCGGGGCGGCGTAAGATTTTTCGAACAGACCCACATCAAAGATGTCTTAAGCTACCTGCGCATCGCGGTAAACCCCAGCGATGAATTATCTTTCAAACGTGCCCTTTGCCTGCATAAAGGCATCGGCCGCAGTTATGCCTTCAAGATCTGGGAACAACTCCATGTAAAAAAAGACTTTATCGAAGGTGTTACCCGCGCCCTGCCCAAACGCCAGCAAGAGGGCTTTAAGAATTTTTGCAAACTCTGGGATGAAGTAAAAAAAATCAATAAACCCGATGAGGCAGTAAACGCAATCCTCGAATTTTACAAAGATTATTGTTATTTAAATTTTGAAAATTCCGACGACCGTGTCGCTGACTTAGAAGAGTTGGGGAAAATGGCCCAAAGCTACACCTCGGTCGAACAATTTGTCGCCGATATGAGCTTGCTCGATGAGTTTAAGGGCGAAACGCGGCTTGAAGAGTCCCAACGCGAAGAGGCTTTAGTCTTATCGACCATCCACCAGGCTAAAGGCTTAGAGTGGGATACAGTCTTTTTGATCGGCTTTAATGAGTATGAGTTTCCCCATCCAAAAAGTTTGGCGCAAGAGAATTCCCTGGAAGAAGAGCGCCGCTTATTTTATGTCGCCGCGACTCGCGCTAAGCGCCACCTGTTTTTAACCTATCCGCAAAACAAATATACCAACAACGGGCTCTTGATCGCCCGTGCCTCTAAATTTTTACAAGAGCTTGAACCCGGCTGTTATGAAGAGTGGGGCATAGAAAATTAAGCATAACCGGTAAAATTTTGCTTAAAGATACCCCGATTAAGTATGGTATAATAATGTGTAGACATCAATCCACTCCGTGTTAAAATTAATTATGGCAAAAATAACCGCCGACATACCCGATGTAGGGGCACTAAGCAAAATTTTTAAGGATACTCTGGGCTTTGGCCTAAGCATTATCAGCAATTCTGCCGACCCGATGACGATCCTCGCGCCAGACAAGACGGTTTATTATGTTAATCCGGCGTTTGAACGCTTTACCGGCTTTACTTTCAAAGAGGCCGTCGGAGTAAAGCCTCCCTATCCCTGGTGGCCAAAAGATACTTTACAAAAAAGTTTTAATATCGTGCGGAAAGGAACCAGTAAGGGTGTTACCCAGATCGAACATCGCTTCCAAACTAAAAAAGGAAAAGCAATATGGGTCGAGATCACTTCCCGGCCGGTCAAACAAGGCAATATTGCAAAATATTTCGTAGTCAGCATTGCGGACATCACCCGCCGCCGGGCCAGCGAAGAAGCTTTAGGTGAATACCGTACACAGCTAAATAAACAAAAACGTGAAATAAAACATAAAGATATCGCCTTGCGCGAAGTAATGACGCAGATCGAAGAAGGCAAAACCCGCATGCAACGCGAAATCGCCGCCAATGTTAACAATCTGATTGTACCGTTATTAAAGAAGCTGCGCCTTAAAGGCGTATCGCAAAAATATCTTGATTTGATCGAAGCTAATCTGCGCGAGATCACTTCATCGTTCGGCAGCAAGATCAATGATTACAAATTTAACCTTAGCCGGCGTGAGATCGAGATCTGCGATAGCGTAAAGAATGGCCTTACCAGCAAAGAGATCGCAACGCTTTTAAATCTCTCCACGCAAACCGTAGAAAAACATCGTACCAATATCCGCAAAAAACTTTCTATCCTTAATGCCGATGTTAATCTGGCTACTTTTTTGAGCCGGATATAAAACCTGCATCTTGGCCGGAATTTCACTACCTACCGGCTACCTACTCTTTACCTATGGTCTAATTACTATATTTCAGGATAATAAGCTTACAGCTAATGATTTTCTCGTAAGGGATGTTCACGAAAATAACAACCAGATATGCACCTCGATCGTTTCGTGGACATCCCGCTTTTATTTTTCCTACCCTCAACCATAAAACCACGTCATTGCGGACGAGGCGAAGCAATCCCAATTATTTATACGGCAAAGTCAAAAGCTGGAGTTGTTTGACTTGCTCGAATTCCGGGTCTTTGTGGACTAAAATAGCGTCTTTTTCCATGGCTGTCGCCGCGACTAAAGCATCAGCCAATGATAACCGATGGTTGGCTTTAATACGCCCTGCGCAAAGGGTAAGCCGGTCATGTGAATCAACTACCTCTATCGATAAAGATTTAACCAACATAACCACTTCCTTGGCTGCGTCTTCGCCGCGCTCCTGCCATGCTATATAGTAAATCTCCATCAAACTGATAAATGATACAAAAAGACGGCAACGGTTTTTCTTACCCGCCAACAGAAGCTCCTCAACTTTATCTGCACCTTTTTCGGACTCAATATACGCGATTAACGCCGAGGTGTCTAAGACATAAGCCTTATCCACGCTTTAACGCTCCTCTTGACGAGACTTAAGCAAGGCCTTGCTCCAGCCAGCGCCCTTGTGTAACCCGCGCAACGCCTTGATCGGATCGGCAGAAATAGGCATTACGGTAATTGTATGCCCGTCATCGATCCACTCCAGCAAAGCCTTGGGCGCAATATGATAGCGTTTACGTATTGCCACCGGTATCGCCGTCTGCCCCCTAATTGTTACTGTGCTTGTCATAAGATATCCTCCTGTCTAGAGTATACAAGATTATTTAGCAAAAAACAAGATTATTTTAATTTTAGCATGCTAAAACCGAGGTTACCTCGCCCGCGGAGCGCGAAGCCTCTCCACGGGGGTTCTCTCACTCGTTTTACGGGTAAAGCGAAGCAATCTCAAACACATAAAAACAGCGTAGCCTTGTTAGCTGATTTTTTCTCCAAAACCTACCAATATTGTAGTATATTGTTGCACAGGGTTATGAATAAAAAATTAAAAAATCTAAACTATGCGCGGCGGTCCATCGGGATCGTAGTGTGCGCTTCGCCGCTAGCCTTATCTATAACTTGCATTGTATTGCATCAAGCTACCTATCCACTACGGCATACGATCGGCATCACCTTGGCTCTTTTGGCATGCTTGCTAGCGCTGCTCAACTTTAACTTATCTTTTATACGGCCATGGATTTACTGCCGAAAACACAAAACCAAAGAAGGTTACAAGCATGTCTCAGGCTTACCGATGTTGGGTACAATGTTACAAATTATTGGCTGTATGGTTGCATTTGGTAATCCTACTGCCGGAATCCTTAGCTTAACCGCTGGTATTTTGGACACAGGCGGGCTCCCGTGGTTTGCCATATCAACATGGAAAGATAAATCATTCTGGGACAAATAAAGGGAAAAAATGGATAGTAAAAAAATAGCTGAGTTAAGAAAAGTGTACGAAGAAGAGATATCCGATAGTGAATTACTCGAAATGGCTTGCGCAAACAAAGAAGATTACGAAAATGGCGTCTATGAATTATTGCTTGCCGCGGTGGAAAAACGCGGCCTCGAAGAAAGACTAAAAAAAACACAAGAAATCCCCAGCAATTGCACAGCAAAAACCGACTGGATCGATGTCTATCGCTACTATGACGAAACGGACAGGGATTCTCTGGAAGCCTTTTTGGTAGAAAAAAATATCCCCGTAGATATTGTTTCGGGAGAATGCCCGGCTTACGATGAGCTCTATAAACCGCCCAAACCAGCCGGCATGATCTGCGTTCCTGCGCGCTATTTGGACGCCGCCCAAAAGATCGTGACGGAATTTAAGCACGCTTCTGCCCCGGATGGGTATTTCGTCACCGATGAGGTATTAAGAAAAGCAATCAGCGATGCTCTCGACCAGGAAACATCTGGTTCAAAAGAGAAGATCATTAATGCGATCATTCAAGGAATTGGGCCCTTACCGCCACCGCACCCTTAAGCAAGCGGGCGAGGCATGCCTCGCCCTACAGACAAAAATTGATAAACGCTACTTACTAAAAATCAGGCTTAAGGTTTCCTGGCGGGTTTTTTGGTTAGAGCGAAATACCCCTCTGACGACCGATGTGGTAGTGATGGCGTTCGATTTAACCGTACCGCGCATTTCCATGCACAAGTGGCGCGCCTCGATAATGACCATCACCCCTTTAGGTTGTAATTTTTTCATGATCACCTCAGCGATCTTAGTGGTCAGCCGCTCCTGCACCTGAAGACGCTTGGATAAACAATCGACCACACGTGTGATCTTACTTAAACCGGTAATACGCTTGTGCGGAATATAGGCAACATGCACCTTGCCGATAAAAGGCAGCAAATGATGTTCGCATAAACTATAGAGCGGAATATCTTTAAGCAAAATGATCTCATCGTGCTCTTGTTCCAAGACTACGTCCATCTCATCCTCGGGATTCTTATCTTCGCCACACAAAAGCTCGCCGTACATCTCGGCAACACGCTTGGGGGTTTTGGCTAAATCCTTATCCAATTTTACGCCAAAGCCTTCCATCATCAACTTAACGCCCTTCTCTATTTTTTGGATATCCATATTGCTCCTTTATTTGCCGATACAAAATTTACCGAAAATATCCGACAATACCTCTTCACAATCGATCTCACCGGTCAAGCGGCCAAAACTCTCTAGCGCCTGCTTTAAAGAAGCGTTCACCATATCAAAAGAATGTTTATCCTGCAAGAACTTTTTCGCCTGCTCTAAGCAAACAATCGCTTCATCCAGCTTTACAACCTGAAACCGGCTTAAAAATACCAAATCGTGCCGGGTAACGCCATGCTTATAAACAAATCCGTGCACGGCTTTTTCCAGATCGGCTATACCTTGATTCTTCAAAGCGCTTAAACGTACCACTTTACCCGGTAAAACCTTTAGCTCGATTTTTTGTTTTAAATCCGCCTTATTCGCCACGGTAATAACCGGCTTATCTTTGATGAGCATAAGTAACGCCCGGTCATCTTTGCCCAAGGGCCTTGACCCGTCGACAACAAAAAGAATTATATCTGCCGAAGCAATCGCCGCACGCGAACGCACCATAGCCTTTTTCGTCAATAGATCTTCGGCGCCGATGATCCCGGCCGTATCAAAGATCTTAAGCGGTACACCACCGATCGTGATCGTCTCCTCGACCACATCACGGGTTGTCCCGGCGATCGAACTGACAATAACACGCTCTTCTTTCAAGAGCCGGTTAAAAAGTGTGGACTTGCCCGCATTGGTACGACCGCAAATCACACAGCGTAAACCTTCTTTTAATAAACGTGCCTCTTGCGCGCCCTGCGATAAAAGCCGTAGCTCTTTAATCAAGCCCTCGATCTTTCTGGACAATTGCGGTAAAGAAAAAATAATGCCTTCTTCGGGAAAATTAAGGTGAGCTTCGCTCTCGCTAAATAATTCCTTTAAATAATTTTTACTTTTTTCCAGGCAGTCAAAGTGTTCACCTTGCAATTGCTCCATGGCTGCCGTTAACCCGGCGTCACTTTTAGCCTCGACAACGTCCGTAACGGCCTGGGCCTGCGCCAGGGTTATGCGGCCATTTAAAAAAGCGCGATAGGTAAATTCTCCGGGCAAAGCAAGCCGTGCTCCCTGCTTTAAAATAATTTCTAATATCTTATTCACCACCAATACCCCACCATGGGACGAAATCTCCACCACATCTTCGCAAGTATAAGATTTTGGCCCGCGCATAAAAGAAACGATCACTTCATCGACCACCGTGCCTTTATGGACGACCGAACCATAGTGCATGGTATAAGTCTTGATTTTTTGAATATTTTTCTTTTTATACGGTTTAAAAATCGTAGCAACGATCTTTAAGGCCTTTTTGCCGGAAATCTTAATAACACCCAAAGCAGAAGCAGAAGGAAAAGTAGCAATTGCCGCAATTGTATCGGAAGTATTGTAATTTTTTAATAATTCACGCACAGGGTATTATACCAAAAATTAACTTAGAATTTATAGGTAAGGCCGGCATCAATCGCAAGCTGGGTAGATTTTATCTGGTCATTAACGCTGGTTTTATCCGAAGTAGAACCGTCGTAATATTGCTGGATCTGGTGGCCGCTGGTGCTGATGTATAAATATTGTAAAGAGCTGGAAACCTGCCAATGTTTATCAATATCCCAACTCAATTTTGCTTCGGCAAAAGCCGCACTGCCTTGAGTGTGGCTTAAGCTTAATTTAGAGCGTAAAAGATGGTCATCGCGGTCACGCACATCAGTAAGGAATGAATACCCACCCGCCAACTTAAGAGTATACTGGTCATCAAAGCATATATCCGCACCCCAACCTAAATAAGGAATCGTAAATTGTACGGTATAATCCAAAGACGGGCCAGCGCTCGTCATTGTAAATGAAGGCGCAAAGAGCCCATTGCCGATCTGCTCTAGGTCGCTGCACTTAAATTGAAACTTTTCATATTTTATACCTAAAATAGGGCCGGTAAAAACAGTATCGCCCAATGAAAAGGCATTATAGGCCAACCGGCCATCGAGGCCATAACCGCTCAACCCTACACGCGATTCCGAATAAATATCCCGGCCGCCGTCATCAATAGGCGGCCCGAACCAATCGCTATCGCGCATCCTGCCGCGCGAACCAACAGCATGCGTATACCAATCAAGGGTAGCGCGTATCAGATTATGGCGCTCCTGGTCCCGTAAGGTCTGGTACCAGGCTATCTGACCGCCACCAAAATATCCGCTGATCGGAAAACGCAACTCGCTGGCTCCTGGAACCGTAATGGTGACCGGAGGTGTATCGCTGATCTTAACATCACCCGAAAATTCAGTGCGATACGTAGAGTACCCTTGGATAGTTTTGGCTGTAGGCCCAAAATCAAAATTTGACACGCTGCTCTCAAAAGGAGAATGGATAACAAAGCCGCCGCGCTTTTCTTCGATAACAGCCGGCTTACCCTGCGTCGCTTCCTGAGGTAATTCCGATCGATCCGGCAAAGTTACATGCGGCTGGTCATATTTTACCGTATTATGCACCGACAAATCCGCAACATTGCCGCCTTTAGCGTTTTTTTGTTCAGCCTGGTCAAGGTAAGCCGATACATAGATTTCCCGTTTTGCCTTTGTATCCTGGGCGAATACAGCAATACTAAAAAACAAAAGAAAGAAAAAAAGTAGATAACGCTTCATGCTTCTATTATATTACCGATTGCCTGTCTTGCAATCTTTTACCTTTAAAAATTCACCGGCTAAAAAAAACGAACCCGCAATAAGTATCAACCTTTCTTTGTTGCAAAATTTTTCTGCTAAACTGTACGCTTCATGGATATTTTCTGCCAAGCGCCCGTAAGGGTATACCCTCTTGATCTCTTGCGCGGGCCGGCAACGCGGATGATCAAATTCACATAAGATCAATTGCTCATAGCAAAAATCGCGCAACATTGCCCTAAAATCCTTATCCGCGCTTACCGCAAAGATTAAAATAACCTTTTTACCGGGAAAATAATCTTTTAAATTTTGCTTTAGGGCTTCAAATGAAACCTCGTTGTGCGCTACATCCAGAATCGTTAATGGTATTCGACAAACCACTTGAAACCGTGCCGGCAACCATGCCTTGCGCAACCCTTGACGATAATTTAGCTTTTTAACCGAGCCTTTATCCTCTATTACTTTAAGGGCCGCAATCGCCAAGGCGGCATTTTCGGCCTGGCGTTGTCCAATTATTTTACTCTTTAACTTCTTGATATTAAACGCCTTAGACACATAGTTAAAAGTTACACTATCGTCTTGAGCGATAATTTTTTCGGCAAAAAAATCCTTACCCAAAATCGATAAGCCGCTGCCTTGCATGCGACATTTGGCCTTAATCACTTTTGCTGCTTGCGTTTTCTGGTGAGCTGAAACTACCGGAACATTTTTTTTAATGATCCCGGCCTTCTCACGAGCGATCTTTTTTAAGCTTTTACCCAAGATCGCCGTATGGTCATAATCGATCGGCGTGATAATACTTACCAGCGGCGTAACTACATTGGTTGCATCAAGCCTGCCGCCTAAGCCGGACTCTAAAACCGCAAAGTCAACCTTACAATCGATAAAATATTGTAAAGCTATCGCCGTATAGATTTCGAAAAAAGAAAAATTTTCTTTTCTGATCTTTTCTAGCAAAGGCTTGAAAACCGTGGCCAGCGCAGCAAACTTTTTTTCCGATATCATCGTTTCATCCTTACCGAACAAAATTTTTATCCGTTCACGGATATCTACAAGATGCGGCGAAGTATAAAGGCCGGCCTTATAACCGGAAGCCGCCAGGATTGAAGCACAAAACTGCGCCGTCGAACCCTTACCCTTGGTGCCGGCAATATGAATATATTTTAGGCGTTGATAATCGACCTTGAGGGCTTGAAGGAGAAAACGAACTTTACCTAAACTGAAATTATCAGCACTAAAGGCCTTTTTTTCAAAATTAACGAAAGTATCGAGGTATTTTAAAGATTCTTTGTAGTTCATATGATTCGAACTCCGTGTAGGGGCGACCCTTGCGGTCGCCCAAGATAGGGCGCTCTGAAGACTCTAACGCAATCCCTTAACGTAATTCTTGTAATTCGCCGAAATCTCTTTCAATGAATCGCCGCCGAATTTTTCCAAGATCGCCTGAGTAACAACGATCGCGGCCATTGACTCAGCGATCACCCCCGCGGCCAATACTGCACAAGTGTCAGAGCGCACCACCGCGGCTTTAGCGGATTTTTTAGAGTTGATATCCACCGAATTAAGCGGTTCGAGCAAAGTGGCGATCGGCTTAACTGCCATACGTAAAACTATCGCCTCACCGTTGCTCATGCCGCCCTCAATACCACCGGAGTGGTTAGTCTTATGGTAAAAGCCCTTGGCACTATTATAAAAAATCTCATCGTGGCTGGTTGAGCCCGGCATCCGGGCATATTCAAACCCTAGACCGACCTCCACCCCTTTAACTGCCGGAATACCCATGAGAGCGGCGGCAAACTGCGCATCGAAGCGTTTATCGTATTGCATAAACGAACCTACCCCCGGCACAACGCCATCGATCCAGATCTCGGCTATACCACCTAGGCTATCGCCTTTTTTCGCCGCACCATCGATTAACCGGATCATTTCCCTGGCTTTAACATCATCTAAACAACCGGTTTGCGAATTTTTTGTCTTCGCGGTGATCTCCTCAATATTTTCCGGATTTTTCTTGCACTCGACTTTTCCCAAAGAACGCACAAATGAAGCGATTTTAATATCAAAATTATTTAAAAATTGTTTACAAAGGCTACCGCAAGCAACCCTTGCCACAGTTTCACGCGCCGAAGCGCGCTCTAGAATATTACGGCAATCTTTTCCGCCATATTTAAAAATTCCCGCCAAGTCGGCGTGCGCCGGACGCGGCAAAGTGATAGCAGGGAGATCGTCCTTGCCTTGGGTGAAAATCTTATGGTCGCTGTTACGCACTAAAAGTGTGATCGGGCTGCCCAAAGTTATTTTATTACGTAAACCGGAAACGATTTTGACATGATCCGATTCAATTGCCATACGTTTTCCCCGGCCATAACCTGCCTGGCGCCGGCTCAATTCATGATTGATCGGATTTTCATCAATTGTAACACCGCAAGGAAACCCTTCGATGATCGCCGATTCAAATTCACCATGCGATTCTCCGGCTGTTAAAATACGCATAAAATATCTACTCCGTTATAATATCGCCTTAAGTATTTGGTCACCCCAAAGGAACGCAACCGCCGCCCCGACAGATAAATAAGGTAAGTAAGGTATCAGGTGCGACCGCTTAAAAATAAAAGCAAACAGCGCGTAAATAATCGCCGCAAAGGGTGCAATAAAAAAAGTAAGGATTGCGCCTTTAATCCCGAGGAATACTCCTGCCATCCCTAAAAAATCAACATCACCTAAACCCAATGATTCGGTTTCGCCTTCGATTGATTCGACTTTCTTAAAATGCAAATATATCCCAAGAAAAATATCACCAAAAAATTTAAAAAGATAGGCAAAACCAAAACCAAAGGCCAAACCTTTCAAGGCTATATAAATCGGCATCACCTGGATATCGGTTACCATGCAACGTACCGCCTGAAAAGTCTCAACAACACTGAATATAAGCCCGACAATAATACCGATAAAACAGAAATAAACCGGAATGGCGTGATAATCAATATCAATAAAGGAAACTACGATCAATAAGATAAAAAATAGAGCAAATTTAAAAAAGCTTAGGGTTAAACCAAATTTAACATAAAGCAGCATGAGCGTCACCGCCGTCAAGGCTTCGACTAAAGGATAACGCCATGAGATCTTTGTGCGGCAGTGGCGGCATTTAGCCCCAAGCAAAATAAAACTTAAAACCGGAATATTGTCGTACCACTTGATAAAATTACCGCAACCCGGGCAATTGGACGGCGGACGCACGATTGACTTTTCTTTAGGCAGGCGATAAATACAAACATTCAAAAAACTGCCGATACAAAGGCCGAAAAGCAAAACAACCAGTAAATCCATATTATTTCACCTTTGCCAATGCATCGACTAGAGCATCGCGCATTATTTTGACCGGAGCTTTTTTGCCGGTCCAAAACTCCCAGGCAATCACCCCCTGGTACAAAAGCATCCCTAAACCACCGCAAGCCGCGGCATTTTTTTCGCGCGCATCTTTCACTAATTGCGTTTCCTTATTATACACCACATCGTAAACCGAAAGGCCCTTATGGAGGAAATTTTTATCAATCGCCGCCGAATCACCGTCGTGCATCCCTATTGGTGTTGCATTGACCAAAAGCGCGCTGTCTGCCGCAGCGCTCTCTAAAGAATCCCGCCCGATAAAGTAAAGCATGCCCGATAAAGGGCTGAAATAATCGCGTGCCGCAGCAATGGTCATCTCATCGTTTTCGTGGACATAAATCTTTTTTGCGCCGCCTTCAGGTGAGGTCAAGCCGGCGATAATCGCACGCCCGGCCCCGCCGCAGCCTAAAAGCAAAACGTTTTTACCTTTACAATCAAAGTGTAAATCTTCGCGCAAAGAAAGCAAAAACCCCGGGACATCGGTATTACGGTATTGTATACCTTGTTTATCGCGGCGTACGGTATTGATCGCTCCGGCAAGCTTTACATAATGCTGCCCTTCGGTCTGATAGATACCAAAACGCGCGTCCAGCATCTCTTTGGCGGCAACCTTATGTGGAATAGTAACATTAAACCCGGTAACATCGGCACTTTTTACCGGCCGGTTAAAGTTATCGTTAAAAACCGCCTCCGGTTCAAACAAAAATTTTTTCAACTCAAAAGGTTTTACTTCGAAAAGGCAATACTCGGCATCAATACCCGATTCTTTAAATGCGGCATTATGCATTGCCGGAGAGAGGCTATGTTTAACCGGAAATCCAAGTAAGCCGTAAAGCGTTTTAGCCATTACTTAGCTTTGTTCAAAGCATCCAGGTAAGCCTTAACTGAAGCTTCCAAAATATCCGTGCTTGCGCCGCGGCCGCCGGCAATCATTTCGCCTACCTTGATCTCTACGCGCACCAAGCCCTGCGCGTCCTGGCCGCGGGTTAAGGACTCGATCTCATAACCGGTAAGTTTTGTTTTTATCCCGGTGATCTTATCCACCGCCTTATAACAAGCATCCACCGGGCCATCGCCGGTAGAGCTGGCGGCTTTAATGCCACCCTTTAATTTTATCTTTACCGAGGCCGACGGTATAATATCCGTACCGGTCGAAACGTGCAGAGAAATCAATTCATAAGCGCGCGTTGCGGTACGCAGCTCTTCTTCAGCCAAAGCCAAGAGGTCATCATCAAAGACCTCTTTCTTTTTATCCGCTAAATCTTTAAATTTTTTAAAAATATCGTTAAGCTTGGAGTCATTTACCGGACAACCTAAGGCCTTAAGCCGATTAGCCAACGCCGCGCGGCCGGAGTGTTTACCCATAACGAGCTCGCTTGTCGCCATACCGACATCTGCCGGATCCATGATCTCATAAGTAGTACGCTGCTTGATCACTGCGTCCTGATGAATACCCGATTCATGGCGAAAAGCATTTTTACCCACGATCGCCTTGTTCGGCGGAACCACAAACCCGGTCAAGTTGCTTACCAGCTTGGAGGTGTGATAGATTTCTTTCGTATTGATCGAAGTAGCCAAACCTTTGAACGCATCCTTGCGCGTTGCGATCGCCATCACCACCTCTTCCAGCGAAGCATTGCCCGCGCGCTCACCAATGCCGTTGACCGTGCAATGGACTTGCCGCACGCCGGCCAAGACTGCAGAGACCGAGTTAGCCGCCGACATCCCCAAATCGTCATGGCAATGGATCGCCAGGACCGCCTTGTTGATGTTAGGCACATTGTTACGTATCGCCGTGATCAGATCGAAGATCTCCGCAGGATAACTATAGCCTACGGTATCGGGAATATTGACCGTACGCGCGCCTTCATCAATCGCCATCTCGACCATGCGATAAAGAAAGCCGCGGTCTGTACGCGTTGCGTCTTCCGGAGAAAATTCAATATCATCACAGCCTTTTTTCGCTAAAATGATCGCCTTGCGACCGATCTCAATGATCTCATCTTCAGCTTTTTTAAATTTATACTGCAGATGGATTTTTGATGTCGCTAAAAACAGGTGTACGCGTGGCCTTTTCGCCGTTTTTACCGCCTTACATGCCGCTTCAATATCTTGCGGCAAACAACGCGCCAGGCCGCAGATACCGCTTTTTTTAATTTTCTTCGCAATGGCCTGTACGGCCGCAAAATCATCGGGGCTGGCGATCGGAAACCCCGCCTCGATAATATCTACGCCTAATTTTTCCAATTGATACGCGACTTCCAACTTTTGGGCAGAAGTCAGCGATGCGCCCGGTGCTTGTTCGCCGTCGCGCAGCGTCGTATCAAAAATAATTATTTTTTCCATAACTTTCTCACGGGCGGACACGCAGGTCCGCCCCTACGTCTTATTTAGCGTCCGTCAGGACACCATACTTTTAACTTTTGCCCTTTGCCTTTTGAATTGCTTTTAGTGTTTCATCCACGGCATCATCTCGCGTAACTGCTTACCGACCTCTTCGATCGGGTGCTTATCACCCGCTAAAAGCAAAGCGTCGAAATTCTTCCTCCCGGCTTCATTTTCGGCGATCCACTCTTTGGCAAACTTGCCGCTTTTGATCTCTTTTAATATCTTCTGCATTGTCTTACGGGTGCGCGCATCGATGATACGCGGGCCGCGGGTCACATCACCATAACAAGCGGTGTTGGAAACCCTGCGGCGCATCCCACTGATACCGACTTCATAGATCAAATCGGTAATAAGCTTTAATTCGTGTAAAACTTCAAAATATGCAATTTCCGGCTGATAGCCTGCACCGACTAAGGTATCGAACCCGGCCTTCACCAGCTCGCTTACACCGCCACAAAGCACCACCTGCTCGCCAAATAAATCCGTCTCGGTCTCTTCAGCAAAAGTTGTCTCTATAACGCCCATTCTGGTACCACCGATCGCCTTAGCGTAAGAGAGCGCTAATTGCAATGCCATGCCGGAAGCATTCTGGTGCACTGCCACTAAACACGGCACGCCTTTGCCCTCCACGAACATTCTTCTCACCAAAGCGCCTGGGCCTTTGGGGGCGACCATAAACACATCGAGCTTCTTTGCCGGCTTAATTTGTTTGAAACGAATATTAAAACCGTGCGAAAAACATAGTGCTTTGCCTTTTTTCATATTTGGCGCGATCTTTTCGTTATAGACTTTAGCCTGCACATGGTCCTGAGTCAGGATCTGGATCACATCGGCCTTTTGCGCGGCAACTTCTACCGGCACCGGTTCAAAACCATCTTCTTTGGCCTGCTTATAGTTAGGCGTACCTTCAAGCTCGGAGACAATCACTTGTACCCCGCTATCGCGTAAGCAAAGCGCCTGCCCTCTACCTTGAATGCCGTAGCCAATGATTGCCACGACCTTTGATTTTATCAGATCCAGATCCGCGTCCTTGTCATAATAAACCTTCGCCATATTCGTAACCCTCCTTTAAATGCGAGCTTTTTACAAAGCTCAAAATAAGTATTATCATGGAAACGGTAAATTATATGCCTTTTTTGAGGTTTCGTCTAGGGGGGACTTATTCGTTAATTAGGGCGCTTAAGATGATCCGCCAACCACATTTTGATCAAAGCCGTACGCGCTACACCGATTTTTTCAGCTTCATCATCAAGCTCTTTCAAAAATGCTACAGGAAAATCGATATTAACCCGCTGAATCCGGCGGTTTACCTTGGCATTTTTTGTATCCAAAAATTCCGTTACATCTTCTCCGGCCTCAAATTTCTTATCAAACTCCTGCGCGGTAATAATTTTCTTAGCTAATTTTTTCATGGTATATTCTCCTTTCTTCTTCCCGGCTTCTGCGGCAAGAGATTATTCTAATTTTATGCCCACGTACAGTAAAAATACAAGAAAACAGCTTATCCACGATAAGCCCAATAACCATGTAACGCGGTTCATCTTTGGTTATTGCCTCCAATATTACATTATTACCCTGCCATATCTCTTTTGCTTGCTCAAAATCTACACCGTGCTTGGCTTTATTTATCAATGACTTATCGGTGTCATACTCAAAATTCATACCAATATTATACCTAATTAATACCATATTGCAACCAAAAAAGCAAATTATCCAGGTAAACTAAGGGGCTATTTCGAGGAATTTTTTAATATCGACCCCGCGTTGCATCAACAAAATGTTATGTTTTAACCCTTTAGAGCTCTTAAATTGCTCAAGTAGCTGCGGCGAAACATCTAATTTCATCTGGCCTGTAACCTTCATGTCCAGACTTTCCGCGCTTAACTTAACGCCACCGGGGGTTTTGACGACAACACCTCTTTTCACTGCCGGCGGAAATAGTTGTTCATAACGGCTGAATTTCTCGGTTTTAAGAATTGAATCTAAGCATTCTTCAAGCCCCTTCCTATCGCCGTCATTTGTTAAAATATCGGCGACCGATAACATTTTAGAACCCACTTCGATCATTACCCCGTTTTTAATATCATTTCCTAGCTGTTCGATAAGTGTACGCATCGAGGCGTTGGGGTTAATTCCTAGATTGATTGCATACCTTTGGATCAAAGCCAGCTTTTCAACTCTAGTCCACTGTTTGTATCCACTCCTAAAGGAATCTACTTGATCCTGCGCATAAAAAACTATTTGCATGACGTCGTTAATGATCTCTTCCAATTCCTTATATTTTCTATCGGCAAATTGTAAGCTCTCGGGATTGTTAGTCAAAGCATGAAAAACTTCTTCCATTAGTATTCGCTGATAACTTTGCCGCATATCGTCTTGATAGGCCGTATGAGATGATTCTTCAATAAATATTAACGCTTCGGTATCGCGCGGAACACCAATAAAATCACAGAGCGCCTGGCGCGAATCGATGCCTTTGCGCTTTTTTGCGCTTTTGTCCAAAGAGCGCATCCAGATTGTACAATTTCCATTCAACGCATGAATACCAGCCCAGATACCAGCTACGCTTACTATGGCTTCCATTTGCGCAGTACTTGCGTGAAGGTTATGAAAAACATGTGCCTTAGCTTGTTTCGCCAAAAGTTCTAAATCATCGGTCGTAGGCATCGCAATGCGCTTTTCCGGCGCCGCTGGAGACTCCGGCGGCAGGATTGTTTCGGTTGACATCGGGACCGCCTGCTTAAAAGGAAACCCGGCCGGCAATAATCTCGGTCGATGGTTAACAAATGTTCTAGCCAATAATTCGCTGGGAATGCTTTTTTCCAAATCGTACGGCGAAGTATGGTTGCCTTTGTTTTCGCCGGATGGCGCATCGCTGCCGGCCTCATGAATGATCAATGCCGGTAATTTACCGGCACGATTAGGGCGAAATAAAAATTCGGCCATCTCGCGAATACGTGCTGCAGCGACCAGCGGCGCACCAGCAGCAACATTTAAGCCTTGGGTTTTAAGGTCAGCTAAAATCTGCGGCGCCGTCACCCCTTTAAGCAATCGCTCAAGCCGCGGCGGGTCGAACGTATGGTCGCCGGAACACGCAATTGTTTCTCCTTTATGATATACCCTAAACATTGTGGCTGGTGTTCCATGAAACGCGCGCGCGATTTCAATCTCCACCTCGCTTTCGCCCTGGCCCAAAGTAACCGTGTTGTATGGCTTGCCTTCCTCATTAAACTTAAGCGGTAACATTTCTACCTTATCGATGATCTTCATATCAAAACCCGGCAAAAGCGCTAAATATTCTTTGAGCAATTTCCACATCCCGGGTTCGATCATTAATTTAATGGGATGGCCATTTTTTTCGCACCAGCTAAAATATTCCGCAATGCCGGAGACATGATCTTCGTGCAGGTGGGTGACCAGAAGATGAGTAATATCCTTAGGAGTCAATCCCAAGGCCTTAAGCTCCTGCATAGTGGTAGATGAAGCGTCGGCCAGAATATGTTGGTCACCGGCCCAAATAATTTCGTTATTAAATAACCCCTTAGGATCGAGCCCGGAGCTGACACCCAAAAAGGTAACGCCCAACTCGGGAGGGACCTTAATCCGTTCTACCTCTTCAAAAGTCAGACCCAAACCCCGCATTTGCCTGCCGTCTAACTCTGTCCGTATCGAGTGGTCATCGACCAAGAATCTGCCATCCTCTTTGTCTTCAATCGTAATCCCATTAACCTCAACTTTATTTTCGTAAAATATTTTAAAATCGACCATATCGGAAAAGGTATTAATCATCTTATTATCCGAACCCCGGTCGGCGAGCAAAATCGCCTCCCGCCGGATCGAATCCAACAATTGCGCCGAATATCCGGCTTCATCAGGCAAATCATATGGATTACCCAATTGCAGCAATTTAATAATTTTCCCTTTTTGTTCCTCGGTACAAACAATCGTGGTTTTTTGTTGATGGGTCATAAAGCTCATCACAATGAGGTAGTAGATCTGCATCAAGTTCGCACCATCGGTACCGATCCATGAGCCCTGCGGCGCAATGACTACCGCCGGCTTATCCTTTTGCTCAGGAAATAGTTGTTGCAACAATATCGACCCGCCCATGCTTATCGCGCCCGCAGAAGTCTTTACATAACTATGTGGGTTAGGATTAGAAACCGTGGCGTGGAAATTACCGGGAAGATAAACAAATTTTTGCTCCGATACATTAATCCTCTCGGCAATATCCGGCGGAACGGGTTTTTGCCGTATCCGCTTGCGCCAACCGTAACAATTCTCAGGATTATCAATGCCCGGAGAATTAATAGTCCGCACCGGTGCTGTTACCTTTAAAACATCTGCCTCCAATGCAGCGATCTGGGCTGTTGTCACCAAAGGCAGATCAATAGGAAATTCTGGCGAATTATCCCGTATCCTGATCCGCGTACTCCTGGTAACAGAATAATCATCCGTAGCCAAAAAACCTCCCGCCTTCAAACGATTATAAATAAGCTGTATATACGGCGCCGGGTTAGGATAGGAACCGGCTAAATGGTGGCCGGCATTTTGATAATAGATATCGATTTTAGACGGTAACTTTTTGCAACATGCCGCAGGATCGGTTAAAAGATTTCCATCAATAAAAGTAATCGTGTATATTCTTGGCGGCTGGCCTTGATAAGCCCATTCGAACTCGATCATCGGACAACCATTATTATCACGCGCTCTTACTTTAGACAGGTCTACACCTATGGCCTCCAGCTCCCAAGCTAACGCAGCAACAGCATTCGTGCCAGAAACCCTATCAGTTATTGCGTAACCCCTTCCATGCTTAAAAGGGAAGTAGTCGAGATCGGTTTGCCGACGAAAATCTTTTAATCGGTTTAACAAATCAACCGTAACGCCATGATAATCACCAATAAAATAATTCTCTGTAGTATTAAGCGATAAAAGAAAACCTGGGGCATCAACTCCTGCCCCGCCATAAACACCGACCTTGGCTTTATTGTCAGGATTGACTTGCCTTTTGACCGCCATATCGTAACGCACAAAGGCTTCATGTAAAAGGAATGCTTTAACCGGACGCATATCGAGGGCAATGGGCTCTTGTGCATCAGTTAACCGCACAGATAGCTGGTCTTCAACTCTAACTGCATCCGATAAAACAGGAAGCCTTGATGGATCATTGCTCTCATGAACCACTGAGCTATCAAGCCTTACACCGCCGGAAAAATAATGACGCCGTGTAATCTTTTGTAGAGACGCAAAATTTTGCGTCTCTACCCGTTCCCGGTTTACATAATTATAGGCGCCTTTGGTGAAGGCTTCGAGATAAAGATTATAAATTTTTTGTTTGGCGTCTTTGTCGTGGATATCAATACCGTTTAGTTTTTTCTGCCCGATATAATATTTAAAAATCGAATCCTGCATTTTGCGTTTAAACCATGCCGCCAAGATAAACGCATCGTAAATCTGGCGCAGTTGGGCAAAGTGTTCACCGTGGTTTACTTGCTGGGTGATTTGGGGCAATATATATTTTTTAAACGCATCCGTAGGGGCAGGTCCCTGTGCCTGCCCTGGGCGGCCACGGAGAGCCGCCCCTACACGATCAACGAAATAATCACTCTCCATCATCACCTTTAACCTCGAATCCGTGATAAACGCCGCGTTATCTTTAACATAGATATCGGCTTTGTCGGGCACGATCCATATTTTGTTCAACGCATTAACCGCGTCATTGCGAGGTGTGGCAACCAGTTTGAGATTACCGCGGTCGGCAATAGCCTCCCTCGTAATGACGGGATTATTCATTTCATCCCAATATTTCCTGCCTGTTTCCGATTCAGGATACGTTAAGCTTGCCGCCAATTGTTTCAAGATATAATCCTGCGTCAGCATATCCTTGCCCAGGTCGGTATAACTTAGCTGTTCAGGAATGATACGGTTTTTCTCATATGGTGAAAGGTTTACCCAAAGGTCTGCCTCAGGAATTGCAAGACAAGCCAAAAAGTAATTGACCAACCTATCCGCTTCTTCGCGGGTTACTTTTTTACCGTCTTTAGGATCAATAATAAATTCCAGCTTTAATGGGTCCTGAGGGTTGATTTTTATCCCGCGTAAAACCGGCAGGCTATGCGATTCAGAGGGTAACAACAAATGTTGAGCAAAAAGATTGCCATTGGCAAATACACAAAGGCTTATCAGCCAACAAATTACCTTAAAAAATGTCCTTTTTCTGTAAAACATACCTATTAAATAAATATACCATATTTTAATAGGCAAAAACCACTGAAAAGGCTGATTTTATTGTATTTTTGGAAGCGCTTACTTCGTGATGGCGATACGGCCGGTACGGACCAACTCTTTAATGCCGATCTTTTTAAGATCGCTCAAAAGCTGCACCTCATGGTGGTGTTCGACACAGATCTCCAAGAGCCAATAAGCTTTGGCTTTTTCCAGGATACGCACAGGGTAATCACGGCAGAATGTTTCAAGCAAAGCCTGGGTATCATCGTCAAGAATAGCCTTAGCCAGGATCAGATCACGCGAAACAAACTCTTTGCGGGTAAAATCGACCACGGTGATCACATCGACCAACTTATGCAATTGTTTTTTGATCTGCTCTAAAATCCGCTCGTCTGCGGCATCGACCACGATCGTCATGCAGGAAATCGTCGAGTCATGAGTCTCGCCTACGGCCAAAGATTCGATATTGTAACCACGCGCGGAAAAAAGCGAGGCTACGCGCGAAAGTACGCCAAATTTATTCTCAACCAGAGCTTGTATCGTGTGCTTCATAGGAAATTTATTTTACCCGTTTTTACCGATTTTAAAAGCCTTTTTATACCTGCGGGCTGACCACAATATCACCGGAATCAATGAGCCCCAAAAGAAAACTTACCACCTCTTTGTCGATCTTGCCGGCGGTGGCCATATCGCATAAAGTCTTTTTACAATTATCGATCGTCATCGCCCCGCGGTAAACGCGCTTTCCGCTGATTGCATCAAAAATATCCGCTACCGTCAAAATCCGCGTGAGCAAAGGTATCTCGCTCGCTTTTAATCCATCCGGATAACCCGTGCCATCTAAAAATTCATGGTGATGACGGATCGGCTCTAAAAGATGAGAAAAAGTTTTTAACGGCTTGACGATACTTTCACCGATCAAGGTGTGTTTGCGTATAACTTCGCGCTCATCGTTTGAAAGGGCGCCGGGCTTGTTTAAAACTACATCCGCAATGCCGATCTTACCAATATCATGTAGACGCGCCGCATCCTTTAGGATTATTATCTCTTCCTCTTTAAGCCCCATTGCCTGCGCTACCTTAACGGCATATTCTCCTACACGTTGGGAGTGACCGTAAGAATAGGTGTCTTTAGCTTCCACCGCTAAAGCTAAAGCCGCCATAGTCTCGAGATAGGTACGCTCCATATTTTTATTCAATGCCGAATTCTCAAAGGCGATCGCAATCTGCGAACCCAGGCTTGAAACGATCTTAATATCATCATCATTAAAAATCTCGGCTTTTTTCCGGCCGCTGACAAAAATTACACCCCAGGTTTTATCCCGGTAAACAAGGGGCATCTTTAAAAGCGGTGAAGGCAATTCATTTTTTAAAAGGAACGAATTATCCAAAAATGGTTTAAGCACATTGATGATCTTCTGCTGATCGACATAATCAAAGCCAAAGGCAGACTTGACCACATACTTACCATCTTCCAAAGCAATGATCGCGGCGCGTTCCGCACGTAAACTGTCGACCGCAGTCTCCAAAATAAGTGAGATCAGCAAATCAAAATTTTCCGCCGACGCCAACGCCTTGCCTACTTTTATCAATATTTGCTGCAAGCTTTTCTTGGTGTCCTTAAGCTCGGTAATATTGTCTTCCAGCTTAGACATCAACTCTTCAAACGATTTGGCAAGCTCGGCGACTTCACCATCTTCCCGGGTTAAGTCGACCACGGTCTTGGCGTCGATCTTATCCAGCAAGATCTTTTTTAAATTAGTATTTAAAATTGATACCTTGCTAAGCATCCGGCTTAAGGCCAAAAAAAGCGCGATCCAGGTAAACCCCAGGATCAGCGTAATCGCCACAAGCTGGGTATGCGGCAAAATAATCGTTTCCGAATCTTTATAATTCATGGAAAAATAAAGATAAACTAAAAGCGGCAAGAGGGAGAAGGCAACAAAAGAGATGCGAAAAGCCGTTAAAAGCGACCGCGATTTCTTAGTATCAATTTTTTCTTTAGGCATAAACTGCTTCAAGCCATGCCGTCGATCATGCGGTTGATCGCTTCACCCGCCGGCACCATAGGAAAAACATTCTCTTCCGGTTCGATCCAGAAATCCGCCACCACGGCTTTTTTAGACGCAAGGATATCCTTAATCGCTCGTTTTACTTCGCTCTCTTTTTTAACGCGCATACCTTTAATACCATAGGCTTGAGCGACTTTCACAAAATCCGGGTTATGCGTCAAGGTCGTAGACGAATAGCGATGATGAAAAAATAACTCCTGCCATTGGCGCACCATACCCAAATAACCATTATTAAGAATAATCACCTTAACGCCGACATCGTAAGTCTTGACCGTAGCCAATTCCTGAATATTCATCTGGATCGAACCATCCCCGGCGATTGTCACAACTTGCGTTGCAGGATTACCGATCTTGGCGCCGATTGCCGCAGGAAAACCAAACCCCATCGTCCCTAGGCCGCCGCTGGACAAAAACTGGCGCGGGTTATTACATTTACAAAATTGTGCTGCCCACATCTGGTGCTGGCCGACTTCCGTTACGATAATCGCCCTACCCTTGGTCTGGCGGGTCAACTCCTCTAAAACAAATTGCGGCTTAATAAATTTACTGCTCTTTTTATATTTAAGCGGATGATTTTTTTTATATTCATTCACTCGTTTATGCCACAAGCCGGTATCCGGCAATTTATGATTACCCAACTCTTCTAATATCTGCATTAAAACTTTCTTCGCGTCACCGACAATTGGAATGTCCACAGCAATACTTTTACTGATCGATGTCGGATCAATATCAATGTGCACGATCTTTGCTTCCGGCGCAAAAGCATCGATTTTTCCAGTCACGCGGTCATCAAAACGGCAACCCACTGAGATCAAAAGGTCACACTCCGTAATCGCCAAATTAGCATAAGCCGTACCATGCATCCCCGGCATACCTAAACATAAAGGATCCGACGCAGGAAATGCGCCCAACGCCAACAAAGTAGTTGTCACCGGTATATTTGCTTTATGAGCAAATTCGATAAGTTCGGCCGACGCGTTAGAGGAGATGACTCCGCCACCGGCAATGATCAGCGGGCGCTGGGACTTTTCTAAAAGTTTTAATGCCTTCTTGATCTGGCCCGGATGCCCTTCATAATTTGGGCTATAGCTTCTGATCTTAATCGTTTCCGGATAAGCAAACTCACCATCCGCTAATTGAACGTCGCTGGGGAGATCGATTACAACCGGGCCGGGACGGCCGGAACGCGCGATATAAAATGCCTCTTTCACCGTTGAAGCTAAGTCTTTTATGTTTTTGACCAAATAATTATGTTTTGAGATTGAACGGGTGATCCCTGTTACATCCGCTTCCTGAAAAGCATCGTTACCGATCAAAGAGGTCTTTACCTGGCCGGTGATCGCCACCATGGGTATCGAATCCATATAAGCCGTAGCAATACCGGTAGTCAGATTAGTCGCACCCGGCCCAGACGTAGCGATACAGACCCCGACCTTACCGGTTGAACGCGCATAGCCATCGGCCGCATGGGCCGCAGCCTGTTCATGGCGCACTAAATAAAAATTAAGAGGAAAATCGTATAAAGCGTCAAATAAAGGAATGACCTGCCCGCCGGGGTACCCAAAGATCGCCCCCACTTCTTCTTTTCGCAAACATTCCAAAAGTATACGCGCGCCCTTCATAATAGCTCCTTAAGAATTTTGAATAAATTATATCACAAAGAATTGCTGCTACCAGTAGTTACTTGATAGGGGAAAGTTGCGCATCTTTAACATCTGCCGGCAACTCTAAGTCAACGCCCTGATTGTATGCATTGTAAGCTGCGCTGGTCGACTCCTCAATGATCTGCGCCGGCTGGTCCGCTGCTGCAACCTTGACCCGCGAGAGAGTACGCTTTCTCTTAATATTAAAATCGCTATCAAACCAATATTCAAAAGCCATTGTCTCAACTGTAATATTGAATTTACCCGCCTTATCCCCCAAAGTCACACGCATTTTTTCGATCATCTCTTTTGATGCTTTTTCTTTATCCGGCACAACTACCGCATAAAGCGGATCCTGTGTAATGATCTCGACCTGCGCCGAACTTAATAATTCTTTTTCCTGAATGCAAGTTTTAAAGACTTCTTTGTCGATATCGGTAAGGGCACGTTTAAACCACTGCTCACCGATCTTCTGGTAAAAAAATCCATCGGCGATATAAACCTGCCCCGGCATCGCCTGCTCTTTGTCTTTTGTCTTAATATTCACCGTATATTCCATGCGCACGCTATTTTTTTCTAAATCTATGCCCGAACGCGAAGCCATGAACTGGTCAAAAAGAAAAACGTTATCGCTGCCGGGGTTAACCGTGCTGATGCGCATCTCCATAGTATTGTCCATAACAAAATTTTTCACATTATCCAAGGCAGCCACCGCCTTGGCCCTTAACTCATCTTCGGTCAAAGCATAAGCGTTCACCGCAGAAAAAACAAGAGAAATCAGAATAAATAATTTTAAACGCATGGCTTTATTTTACACTAAATCGGCAGGCCGAGGAAATTTTATTTTTTATACCGGATGATGGTAATATCCCCCACATCAATGTTGAAACCTTCGAACCCTTTGACCCGCTGGCCTTGGGTCAAATCGGAATTAAAGCTACTATGGTCGCGGTGCGTACGTGACAAATCCAAGTCCATGCCGCCGTGGGCCGAGGGGTTTCCGCCCCGGCCTGGAAGAAGCGCTACAATTTTTTTACAGATAACTTCTACCTCGGCTTTTAAAGGCTCCTCGGTCACCTGCTTCAGCATCGCCATGGCCCCAGCGCTTTTTTCATCCTTATCCTGCAATGCCTGGGCAATAAATGCCATCGCATAGAGATAATTTCTATTTTGCAAATTTCGAGCAGTTGCCGGCTTGCTTTCCTCTGTTCCGATGAAACCTAACCGCTTACGGGTCTTCAGAATAAAATCAGCAGCGCTCTTGATCTTCTTGGCCCTCTCCCCGGCATATTCAGGGATACGATACAACAAAACCGCGGCTTGCGCTAAAACCGTAGCCCTTGCTGCTCCTTGCATGTCTGGATCTTCAGCCAGCCTATCCAAGATAAAATTTTCACTGGCGATAAACTCGTCGAAGGAACGGTCATATCCGTTATTCCTGTAAATAATACTCTCCAACATGCTGCCGGCCGCGACTTTTTTGTTGTCTAAGCTTAATTTATTCCGGGCACGTAGTTGATTTTCATCGTTAATTTTATCCACTTCTCTTCGAATATCCCTGCTTAACCACGCTCCCATATTATTACCGGCAAACTTTTTAAGATAGGCCCCGGGGATCTTTCCAAAAGCTGCGCGCAATTGGGTCTTATAACCGCTCTCATCCTTCGCGGTCATCTGCACCGCAGCGCGCGCTTGGTGAAGATCCTCTAAGATGCTTAACATTTCGTAACCGGAAGTTTCTTGCGTAAAATCATCATCGGAGACTTCGCACATATCCAAATAAGTTTTAAAACCATACTTCTCGGTATAGCTATCCGCAGTTGCGATGAAATTCTTTCCCGCATCAATAATTTCTTCGGCGGGCATGCGTTGATCACCCGCCCTAAAATTATCCTGCGCCGCCATCTCTTGCATTTGGATCATTTGAGTCGTATAAGGCCGGCCAAGAAGGCCGGCCGGGCACTTGCACCCGTAAAATTTTTCACCGCCGAAACTTAAAAAGTCCTCCCGCTCCGATGACTTAAAAACCAAGTCAAAGAGCCTATCCGTATCTGTTCCCGAAAAGGCATGGTAAAACGGCTCGATACGCACGATCTGGACTTTGGATCTTTTTTGCATTTTGTCCCAACCGTAGTTACGTATCATATAATACTTATCCGGCGCATGGCGCACAATATAAACGCTCGGCGTTTCAACTTTACGCACTGCCTCGATCAACTCTTTCCAAAAAAATCGGCTATCGCTCTTACGGCCTTCCAGTCTATATAAGGCCAGCGAGGGGCCGAGGCCCTCCACTTCAACAATGTTGCCCAGCGTAGCCGTGACTTGAGCCGCCATATCCTTGCTGCGCCGATCAATCTCACGCAACGCCGCTGTCGATAGCAAACCCTCAGGGTGCGACCGTGACGGCGGCTGCTTGCTATTGGTCGAGAGCATATAGGCTTTATGTTTTCGTTCTTTTGCCAGACTTTGGGCGAGTTCGGCATTTTGGACAAAAAAATTGTAAATAACCCAATCGGTAACAGCCCGCTTTAAAACGAACGACCCTTCCGGCACAAATAAAAGATCTTCATCCGCCGAAGGCCGCCGTTCAAAACGGCTGATAAGTTCGGAAAGCAGCTTACCGGAAATTTTCTTCATCGCCTTGCGATGGTCTGCCTCGCTCAACGGCTGGCGGTTTTCATCCGGTAAAACCGCGAAGACTAATTCATCAGCATGGGGGTCAGGCATGCCTTGCGGCCAGGTCAAACGCTTTCCAAATTGTTTTTGCAACTCATCGACCAACACTACTCGTATAAATTCTAAAATCTTATCCGTCGAATCATAACCAAACCCGACATTATGCAAGCCCGCTCGTGAAACATCGGCATAACAAATACGCGTACCCATGGGCAAACTATCACGCCCCCAAGAAAATTTACCATCCTTAACTCCTTTGCGTAAAGCCTCTTGCCGAGTCTTCCAAAGATCATCCTGGCGGTTAATATAGCGCCGCAACAAAACCCATTGACGTGCCGAAAGCATCTGCAGCATATAAGAAGCGCGCTTTAAACCCGAATCAAAAGCTTCCCAGCCCATGCCTTCACTTGCGGCGTTACGATAACAGACAATATACAAATTACACGCAATTTGGCTGTTGCCTGCAGTCAATTTTTTTGCCCGGCGCTGGATCTCCCCTTTCTCTCCTGGGAGCAGTTTCACATCGGCGCCTTCCAGCATCGCGTTGAATTCCCGGAAATTTTCTTCGAAAATAGCCTCTTCCCTCTGGCTTAACCAATCAGAAGCGGTCTCCCCCAAAGCAAAATAGGTAATAAGCTTGGCATTGAATAATTCTGCCAGATATTGTGCTTGAGCATCCAAATAAGTCTTATCGGAGGCATATCTCTCTCTCCTGGCACCCAAATACTCATGGGTAACACTCATCGCTACCTGCCGGGCAAGAGCCGCCTTCTCCGACTCCGACATTATCGCCTGCCCACGGGACCTCATCTCTTTTTCCCACCGCATCGCTACGCTTTTAACCGCTTGGACAACTGTTTCCCTTATCTCCAACGGCAAGAGCCGTATTTCGTCATCGACCGAAGCAAACAAGTTCGCCTCGATATCGGCAAGATTGCGCCATTGGTGCTCTCCACGTAAAACTTTATCGATAAGCTCAGACGTAATCTGCAAATAAGCCATTTGTGTATCGATTGCTTTTTCGGTCTCGATACGGGCGGTTCGCTCATCGCCAAAGTCCCACCTTATACCCATCTCTTCCACACCCAAGATATCGCCATCCGCCGCCAGGGCAACGGTACCGCCGGCCCCGGCGCCTTCCATCGCCGCTTGTTGCCCGGCAGCAGTAAAAGGCACCCTGACTCTCCGGCCCATTTCCTCGATAAGTTTTTTACCCGCTATCCCACCGGAATAATATTGGCGCGCAGTTGTCATCTGCCGGTGGGAATCGAACTCTCTCTGCTGATAATTATAAACACCGCGCTTAAACGCTTCCTGGTACCGGTTATAAATATTCTCTTTCATCGCGGGGTCAAAGTTCTGCGCGCCATGGATCTTATGGCGATCGACAAAGGCTAAAGCCAAAATATTTTTGCGCACTTTCTCTTTGTACCATTGCGCCAAGACCATCGCATAATAAGCCTGGCGTAAACGGGCAAAAGTTTTGCCGTGGTTTACTTCTTCTTCCAAAACCGGCAAAATCACCTCTTTCATCACCTGGCCGGAGATATTCTCGGCCGTTGCGTCAACGTGATTATTTCTTGAAGCCAGATAATCTTCGTTAGACAACACCTTAAGCCGCGCTTCTTTTATAAAAACGTGTTGATCATCCTCAAGGAGAGCTATCGCCCCCGGCACGATCCAGACTTTATTAAACGTATTTACCGGCACTTTTGTGGTACCGTATAACTTATGCGCCCGCGCATAAACTTTATCCCAAAATTCGTATCCTAATTTACTCTGCGGATAAGTAAGCGAAGAGGCCAATTGCTTTAAGCAGTAATCTTGCTCTAAAAGATTTTTTCCCAGTTCGGTCGCGCCCAAGGTTTCGGGAATGATCGTCTTTTGCTCGTAAGGCGAAAGGTTTACCCAGATCTCGGCCGCCGGTATCGTCACTGCGGCTAAAAAATATTTAAATAACTTCTTTGCTTCATCCCTCGCCTGATCTGCGTTGCACGGCGCATCGGCGGTATCCACAACAAAATCGAGCTTGAAGATATTTTCCGGATGAAAGGTAATACCGCGCAAAAACGGCGCATCGAATTTTTCTCCGGCCGTCAACAATTTATCCGGTGCCGGTAAGTAGGACAAAACCGCGCCTTGCGCCGGAAAATAGCCCGCAAACGACGACACAAAAACCGCTGTCGCCAGGGCCCAGGCCATGGCTTTGGCCCTACATACCCGCGCAAACCTTTTTTTTAAGCAAAAATCTCTCATAAACATAGAATATCTTATAGATAAACCATAATTTTTCACCATTTGCAAATTTATTTATAGAAGATTGTCAAAAATACAGATTTTATTTTTGCGGATTAATGATCGTGACCTTGCCCAATTTTAAAGTAATACCCTCAAGATCTTTCAGGTAAAAAACGATCTCACGGCCAGAAACATCGAAGGCTGCCACACTCTTTTCGATCTGCCCGGAAACCGCGCCCAGATCAACACCGCCGGTAGTCGTAGGCCTTCTCCCCGGGATAACCGCAGGTGGCTTCAAAATCGCGGTAACCTGTAAACTCGTCGCCTCATCATCTTCGCCGAATATCGCACGCGCTAGAGCGCGGGCATTATAATGATTTGCGTCAGCGCCGGGCATAGCTCCTTTTTCAGCCAAATCCAGCGGCGTCTCCGCGGTCAGTTTAAATTGCTCTTTATCGTTAGAAAGTTTAACGGTTTTATTTTGGCCGGTACGGTTATCGGTTATGCCCAACGCTCCAGCTTCCCGGTCAAATTTAAGGGTAATCCTTCCTTGTGCCTGTAAATATTCGAGCACTTCGTGAAAAATCGCTACCGGGTTATCCACCAGATCTTTGTAAAGCGCAATGGCGTTCTCCCCTTTGCCCAAAGCGTCTTCCACCAAAAGATCAAAAAAATAAGCATCCGGTAACTCTCCCGAAACCAGCGTCTCCTTGACCAAAGCCAAAACCTCAACATTCTCTCCTCCCGGATCCATGGGATAGCTTAAAGCCTCAAAAACCGCATCCATATCTACATCGATCTCCTTAAGGTCAACCTTGGTAATCTCGCCTAGGGAATCGGTCACCACCAACTCAAGTTTTCCTGAATCTTTGTTCTTCTCAATCTGAGCGCTTTGTATATTTTTGCCCATCAACTTGCGGCTATTGGGATCCAGGGGTTCTTCGCTAGGATGCCCGGCCTGCGCTTCTTTTATCATGCGCAGCTCTATCGCTATCTGCTTTGCCGCAAGTTCAGCATCAGCCTTCAGCCCTGCATCTTGGATTTTGTTGAAAGCTTCGCCGGCACTCTTGCTGAATACACCATCTTCTATGGCTTGGCTTTTGCCATCCTCCAAAACCTGAGCAAGAAATGCCGTGGCATGCGCATGGTCTCGATTACGCGCATAAGTCTTTTGCATCTCGTCGGTAACCGGTCCGCGGCTAATCAACGGCTCGGTAATAAAACCCAAAATATTATGGGTCTTCTCTACAAAATCCGCGGCACTCTTTATTTTGTTAAAATAAATACTATCAACGCCCTGCTCCATATATTCACCGACATTATGCACCATCACTGCCATCTGGGTGAGCGCGACGATAGTTTCCAGGTCATTGAATTGGCCCGGCCGGTCATAACCCCTGGGCTTCTGGCCGATTTTCTCTAACCGGCCCGACTGAAGCGTTTTCCCGGTCAATCGCCCCAAAAGCTCCTTCTCCCCCGCGAGGTATTCATCAAACGGCTTAGCGAAACCAAAGCGCTTACCTAAAAGTTTTTTCATCATCAAGCTTGCTGCCATGCGCTTACTATCCAGATCGATGCTCTTCTTAATGCGCGTGCGGATCGCCGCTTGGGCTGCGGTATCCTCGTCGACAACATTTTTAGCCAAATTATCACCATCGCTGTTTTTATTATCAGAAAAAGCCTTTAGCATCACCTTATCCCGCAGCAAAATCGCGTCTCCGACTTCAAGTTTCGTCTCTTCCGGATCAATTGCATCCTTGACATGCCGGCGCAATTGCACCGCATGACGGGCACGATGGAGCTTCTCCAACATTTCAAAAAGAGTAGCGCCATCCGCTTTAGGCAAATCCAAGGTCGAAACCTCCCCGGGTTCAAAATAAACCTCAAAACCCGTGCTCTTCTTCTTTAGGGCCTGTGGGTCAAAAACCTCCATGATAGTCTGTGGATTAATCCCACCCAGGGCTTGTTCCAAAGCTAAAATTATTTCAGTAGGTGTCATCTCTCTATCCAGAGCCGAAATATTTTTTAAAATATGGAAAAGTTCCAACTGGATAAGTTCGGTCCCAAAGCTATGGCCAAAAGTATCGTTGGGCCCTTTAAACCCGACAAATAAACGCCTATCTAAAGGGCTGCCGGCATCCATGCGTCCGGAATTAAGCCTCACACTCCTAAAATCCTGCTCCGTCGTACTCTGTTTCGCTGCCTTATAAAAAGCGCTGATATTTATCACCTGCACCTGCGCCTCCCCTGCTTCCCCGGCATGTTCATCCCAACCAAAAGTACGGACCAGATAAAAGGTCTCCGGAGCACGGCGCACCACAAATTCGCTGGGCTCTCTCTGCTCTTTCGCTTTCGCGAGCAATTTATTCCAAAAAGCTTCTGATGTTACCTTATGGCCGTTAAGCATATCTATCGCAATCGACGGCCCTATTCCTTCCACGCTAAACTCCGGCCCTAAGCGGGCGGCCACCTCCTTTACTACCCGGTCATGTTGATCGGCCATTTGAGCTCTCACATCCTTGCTGATCAAATGACGCTCTGTCGGCGGGCGCTCGATCGGGGCCTCGGGGCCCACGTTGTAAACCGCATAAGCCCCCTCAAGCTCGCGCTTCTTGCCGACTTGCTGGCGCATCTCCGCGTCTTTTAAATGCTTTTCGTAAACTACCGCTTCGCTTATCTCCTCCCTGGCTAAAGAAAAACCTGCAGGAATTTTCGGCAACGTACCTAAGGCATCGGATAAAGCTGAGTTCTCTTCGTCTGTAAATCCCGCCAAAGCACGATGTTTTTTTAACCCTGCGGCCTGCAAGCGCTCCTGAAGCCAGGTCGTAAGCCTGTCACAATAAGCCTCGCCCAGGACCTCTCCCTCTGCCGGCTTGATTGCAAATTTTATTTCATCTGTACCTTTCTCCGGATAACCTTCAGGCCAAACCAATCTATCACCAAAACGCTCTTCCAATGCGTTAACAATAAACCGGATGATAAAATTAAATACCTTGTCGGTGATTTGACGGCCAAAAACCATATTCAACGAGCTGCCACGGGAAATATCCATAAAAGCCACCAATGAACCAAAGGGTAAAACTCCGGCGCCATTACCCTTACCAAAAACAAATTTAGGTACAGGCGGTGGCGTAGCCGCATCGAGGTCAAAACGAACGATCTCTCCGCCTTGTCCAATACCGGAAATACTTGCCCTCGTATCAATACCGGTTCCCCCCAGGAGCCCGATGACCGCTGCCTCACTATACGCTTCCCTCTCGGCCGCCGCCAAATCATTGGGGATAGTTTTACCGGAAAATCCACCTGAATAGTAACGCCGCAGCACCATGCGGTGATGCACAAAGTCAAAATCTGCCCGCTTGTAGTTATAAACCCCCTGCCGCACGGCTTCCAAATATTGCTGATAGATCTTTTCCTTAACCAACGCGTCGGAGCTTTCCGCGCCTTTTACTTTCCGCTGATCAACATATGCCGGCCCCAAGATCGTCGTACGTAATTTATCTTTAAACCACGTTGCTAAAAGCATCGCATTGTAAATCTGGCGCAAATAAGCAAAACTTTTACCCTCATTGACCTCTGTCTCGATCGCCGGGATCACCACTTCCTTCATCACCTGCGCCGAAAGGTTGCTGGCCTTCTTGTCGCCGTGGTTATTCTTAAGCGCCAAATAATCTTCTTCAGTCATGACCTTAAGCTTTGCCGATTTAATAAAAACCCGGGTTTTGTCTTCACAGAGGATGATCTTGCCCGGCACTATCCACACCTTGTTAAAAGTATTGACCGGGATATCTGCTTTACCGTAAAGCTCTTGGGCACGCTGATAAACCTTATTCCAGAATTGTTTGCCTAAAGCGCTTTCCGGGTAAGTAAGCGATGAGGCGAGTTGCTTTAAGCAATAATCCTGGCCTAAGAGGTCTTTGCCCATCTCCGTCAGCCCTAAAGTATAAGGCGCAATCGAATCATGCTCGTAAGGCGATAAATTCACCCAAAGATCCGAGGGCGGGATCGTAACCGAAGCAAGAAAATATTTAAATAACCGCTCGATCTCCTGCCTTAAGACACCATCGGAATATTGCGAGTTCCCCTCATCAACAATAAAATCTACCTGAAAAATATTTTGCGGGTCGACCTTGATACCCCGCAAAAGCAGCGCATTAAAACGCCCACTTTGCATAAGTCTCTGATTAGGTTCCGGCATATACGGCAAAGCTGAGGCCATAGCGCGCGGCAAAGAAATATTCACCGTACTAAATAAAAACAAAAGAACAACCGCGGCATGCGTCGCCCTGCCCCTAAAAACGGCAAAATTTTTACTTAAACCTCGCATACTTATTTTATCTATCCTCTGCTTTAAATAAACCATATTTATCTTGATAAGCCCCGCGGGAAATAAAAATATCTGCTCTTTATTGAAACCGTTTTCTTTTATATAAGCAATTGGGGCAGAATATGTTATAAATAATAATGTCTAATTGATAAAAATAAATAAGTGATTATTAGGAATAATTATTCTCTGCTATAATGATTTTATGATTATTACACCGTTTGACCCATGGCAAAACACGTGGTGCTCTTGCCCCAAAAAATATAGCCTTTCACCCTACACCGGCTGCGCCCACGGCTGCCTTTATTGTTACGCCACAAGTTACATCCCTGATTTTTTTACACCGCGGCCAAAAAAAGATTTCTTGGCCCGGCTCAAAAAAGATATTTTAAAAATTCCAGCAAACAGCATAATCGCCATCGCCAACTCCAGCGACCCTTATCAACCCCTAGAAAAAAGCTTACGCTTAACCCGTGAGGCTTTAAAGATTATTGCCGAAAAAAACTTACGCGTAAACCTGGTCACCAAATCATCTCTGATCACCCGTGACCATGATATTATCAAAAATATGCAAACCTCGGTCGCAATCACCCTAACCACGTTAAAACCGGCCTTGGCCAAAAAGCTCGAGCCCTTTGCCGCTACGCCACAAAAACGTTTAGCGGCTTTAAAAAAATTAAGCCGTTCTAATTTTACTGCAATACGTTTTGATCCAATAATTTGTGGCATCAATGACGAAGAGATGGAAAATATCATCACGGCGGCAAAAAATCACGGCGCCAGGCAGATCATCACCTCTACCTGCAAAATAAAACCGGATAATTTTAATCGCCTGCTCAAAGCTTTTCCCGGAAAAAATGCAACGTGGCAAAATTTATACTTTAGGAATTCACACAAAATCAGCGGACAATTTTACCTCGAAGAAAAACTGCGGTTACAACTGATTGAACGCTGCCGCACGGCGACACTTAATGCCGGTTTAAAATTCTCCTCCTGCCGCGAAGGCTTGAGCCATCTCAACACCGGCACATGTGATGGAAGCATAACATGATTAGCGTATCAATGTAGGGGCAGGGCTTGCCCCTGCCCTTGTTGTCCTGGGCGACCGCCAGGGTCGCCCCTACACGGATTCAACGAGCATAAACCTTGACGACGTCGCCGGAGGATATTCTGATCGTGTGCGTGCCTTCTTTTACAACTAAGCGGCCATACTCATCAATTGCAACCGCTTTGCCCTTAATGGTACGCAGCGCAGTTTTAACCTCGACCTCTTTGCCCAGCATCGGACAATGCCTGGGCCACTCTTCCATGATTGATTTAAAACCGTGTTTTTTTACTATCTCGTAATAATTCTCTATCTCGCTTAAAATTGCGACAAACAGTTCCTTACGCTTGATCTTTTCTTTGGAATGAAGAAAAAGAGAGGTAGCGACCGGCGGCAAATCGCGCGAATTAACATTAAGCCCGATTCCCACCACCACAAAATTTACCTTATCTACTTCGGCATTTATCTCACACAAAATTCCTGCCAACTTTTTATTACCAAGATAAATATCATTGGGCCACTTAAGCGCTGTATCGATCCCGGTATTTTTTAAGATCGCATTACGTAAAGCCAGGGAAACGAGCAGGGTGATCTTCGGTGCCTCGACCACCGGTAAAAATACGGGCCGTAAAAGCAATGAACAGTAGATACCACCCAGAGACGATACCCAGCTGCGGCCCATACGCCCGCGGCCTGATTCTTGCGTTTCGCTGACCACGATCGCCCCTTCTTCCGATCCATGAAAACCCGCGTGAGCGCAGGCGTTTTGTGTTGAATCTATTGCTTCATAGTAATGCAGCTCATGGCCTAAATATTTTGTCTTTAACGCCGGGTGGACCTCGGCCGGCAAAAGTTTATCCGGCGCGCCAACAAGTTTATAACCTAAGTGCGGCACGGCCACGATCTCGTAACCGTGCTCTTCTAGTTTTGCGATGTGCTTGCTTAATGCCTGACGCGACATTTTAAATTTCGCAGCCAAGGCTTCGCCGGAAAGGTGGCCGTCGTTTTTTTTCAATTCGTTTAAAATAAGCTGTGCGGTATCTTGCATTATTTATCCCGCGTAAGCCGGCCGGTAGGGTCGATATCGACGATCTCTTTCACGATAACGACAATGATCCCCGTCTTATCCGGAAAGATCAGTTCAAAGTTGTGACGTAACTTTTCTTCACGTACGCTTTTCACTACCCGCTCAACTGAAGATTTAATTTTTCTTACCTGCAACTCTTGCTTTAGCTCATCGTAAGCTGCACCGTCGGACAAGAGCGAGGCTTCGCCGTTAAATTGATACCCGATCAATGAATCGTAATCAAGGATTGTAAGAGACACCAATGGATTTTCCTGCAAGTTATACCATGTTTTACCGAAAACATAATCCGCAAGATAAACTTTATCCCCGTCTACTTTGAGCAAAAATTTTGGCGCCGCATAAGGGCGGCATCGCTTGTCACAAGTCGCCACATCCACGAATTGCGTATTTCGAAAAAAGTTTTTTAACCTTGAGGCGATCATAAAATCATCCTTTTTGTTTCTTCTTCTCCCAACGCAACGGCGTTGATTATTTTTTCACTATCCCCCTGACGAATAAAAATAACTATTCCTGCATCTTTGCGAGTATAGCGGGCAACAACGCCGGCCACCAAGGTAATATCATCTTCCTTGGCACTTTCAGCCAATAAACAATATGGGCCGCCTTCATCGCGCGGCCCAATAATTATATCGCCTTTACGCTTAAGGCGCAAAAGCTTTGCATTCTGTTGTTCATTCTTTCCCATTGTTGCCAATTGCCCCGAAGGCAAGCGTAAATGGCGGCCGCACTTTAACAGCTCGATTACAAAACTATTAAGTTCCTGGTGGGCAATGATATCCTTGAGCTTACGACAAAAACTTTCCTCCGTCAAAAGGCAACCGCCGCCCGGCCAGGGATAATCAACGACTCCCAGCTCTTGGGCTAATTTAAATTGCCGGGTCCGCGCCCGGCCATTAATATCATAAAGGCGGTTACGGTCGATCCAGCCATTTTGCTCAGGGATCGTTGCCTCCAGGATCTTACCCGAAAGCGGACGCACCACCCGCCCGGTTAATCCGCTGGCTTTATCAATACGCCTTAATGCATCTTTATATTGCGACATCGGCCGCTGACCGACAACTTCGCCGCTTACCACAAATTGAGCGCCATATTCTTCAAGCAGCGCTTTAGCTCTTCGAAACATTAAGATCTTGCAATCAATACAAGGATTTAAATTACCGCCATAACCATTATCAGGGTTTCGAAACATCGTCATAAATTCATCGCCCAAAACAATCACCTTGCCTTGCGCTCCCAGACTTTGCGCTGTTTTCGCTACCGTCTCTTCCACAACAGATAATTCCTTGGAGTTAAACGGCGTATAAAAATGCAGGGCCGTGACTTCAATCCCCATATGGGTCATGATCTTTACGGATAAGCGGCTATCCAGCCCGCCGGATAAAAGGGCAAGTGCTTTCATAGTGGGGATATTATATAGCAAAATCGGCAGAATCCTGAAGCTTTTCTAAGCGCGTAATTGAATAGGTAAAACCTTTAAAATCTTTAGGATCAAACGATAGGGTTTGGCTGAAAAGATTTAACCCATCGGCTTTACCGGTAAGTTTGATATCCGCATTGACAGTGTTCAGGCTAAGACCGCCCACTTGTCTATCTAAGATATCGTCACCATCCTTTATCACCGAACCTAAAATACCATTACGCAAAAGGCCGTCGGTTGCCGCCTGCGGGTCAGGGAATTTAGCTTTTGCGCAAGCTTTCTCGGCGCGTTCGCGTTTTTGCGCGATTACGGCTGCTGAGAGCCCGGTAAAGATCAATCGCTTGCCTACGGCCTCGACCACCTTAGAAGCTCGCCATTGGTTTTCTCCGATCTTAACCCGCAGCACATCATTCACTTTTACATCTTTACTCTTTACCATTTTACGGCTGCGGCCATTTTCTTCGGCCGGGTCCCAACGCTCATACTCTCGGTTACTGCTAGGGTCAACCACATAATAACCTGAACTGCCGCCCAATAAATGTATTTGCCACAACTCTTCCACTAGTTCAAAAGTGATCACAGGCTTGTTCGCAAAATCGGCAAAATACGTATCTAGATATTTTCTTAATGAACTTTCCCAATCTGCCCGGGCCGCCGCAACCCCGGAAGATAGTGCCTCCTGGCTATTATCCGCGGCTTGCAGCTGATTAGTTTTCTCAACTGATTCATTATAAAGCTCATTGTAAATTGCCTGCTGAAATACGCGCATCAACAAATCATAGTTGTAATATAAAGATGCCGGATCGATTTTTTTAGCAAATTCTTCTGCCTGCCCATCTAATTTAATTATATCTACTAAATCGCCTTTATTTTTCAGGCCGCGGTAAATCTCTAGATTGATCGCATCGCCGTCACGACGCAGATTAAAGTCTAATAGATTATGGTACCAGGCATTACGTATTAATTCATATCCCACAATAACCGCGCGCAATTTAGGCTCCATACCCACGACCCCTTGATACAGCGCATAGATATTCTCCTCAAATACCGAAAGATTAAAAATATTGCTGATCTTTTCCGGATAAACATATGCCCGTGGCGCAAGATTTTTCGGCATGGTTTGCAGTAGACCAAGAAAAAAATCTCTTAACTTTGGCCGGTCAAATAAAGCCCGGCTAAGACTTGAACGTACCTCGGAAGCCAAGCCAACACTTTGCATATCGCTTAGCGGCCTCATCGACAATGATCCCAAATAATCTCCCCGGCCGTGACTATCCCGTGGAAAAACCTGTGCCCCATAGCCCCAAGAAGCCTTTTGCATCATAATCACGGCTTGATTATCCCTAGCATCATGAAATGGCACAAACCTGTGCCTAACCCGCATATTGGGCTCAGCTGAATTAAAACCGACTCCGTGAAAACCGCCAAATTGTTGCCATAACTGTTCTATATGACTATTCGCCGGTGGAGTAAAAACCACAATATCCTCATCAAATTGCGTAAATTCTTTCATTGCCTCTAAGGCCGCAAAGTCAAATGGCTGGCCGCTCGCTAAAACCCGCGATAATGCCGCCGCCAACAAGCTCAAGAGCTTATTACCGCCATGGCCATCAGCAACACTCACCGAATGGCCCACAGTTTTGCTATTGGCTGACGCAACAATCCACGGCCAACTAATAATTTTGCCATCCAGATAAGCACTCAGCAAATATCCCAAGAGATTGGTAACAAAGTCCGCCGAGTAACAAGCATCAAAGACTAAGATCGTATCATCCAACCGGCCGCGATCGGCACCGGTAAGATGTGCCGCCCTGGCAATCAATGCGTCTGCCACCTCTTTGGCGTTAGCCGCATTGGCGTATAGTGCACCGGGGTTGATCTCTTTGATATCGCGCGCATTAAACCAAACATGATCATCTGAACCATGCGCGCCAAACCACCAAAGGTTATTGGCCGGATTAAACGGACTATTAGCGATTGCACCATGCTCTAAATCCAACAACGCGGCCTTTCCGCCTACCACCCCTGCGCCGGCTTGTGCTTGTGCCTTTTGCCCATCTTTGTGGCCATTAGCCTCCATATAAATTTTAATTGCTTTATCTCCGGAAAGTTTTCCCAATAAGCCGCGTAGCTGATCGGCTTGCGTAGCCATATCTTCGTGGAGCATAATATTCACCTTGGTCCCGGATTGAACTACCCGCTTTGACGCAACCGCACGATTATTCTCAAGGGCCAAGGCAACGGCACCATTGATCGCCGCATCACTGAGAGAGCGGTTAGCATTAACGACCAGGGAAGAGACCTCGCGCGCCAAAGAAAATTTATGGATGTTGGATAAATTTTGCGTTGCCTGGGCAAAGGCATCGTTAGCTAAGATCTGCCCTAACCCTACTAAATCAATGTTAACAGCCAAAATATCCGCTTGCCGATAGCGAAAAAGCCATTGCCAAAAAGGTAGCTTGGCCGCGTATTCAAGCCTGGCATCATTAAAAACAACATTGCCTCGCTTTAACTCAGCTTTATCATATAAAGCGTCATCCCACTTTTCACCTGTGGCGCACAACTCACGCGCCGTAGCATGCAGCAACGGACGCAAGCTCTGTTTGGCCAGCAACTTAGGCAAAAGAACACTGCCGATTCTTCCCATATCCGCGCTATCGCTTTTTAAGCACCCGGCCATAAACTCAATCTGCGCATAATCATCCCAGCTCTCTACCTCGGCTAAAACTTTATTAAAATCACTCGAGGGAGAAAGCCCCTGGACTTTAAAATAATCTTCGACCGGAAACCGTGCTCCCCACACATACCAACTAAACAACCGTTCACTCTCAGCAAACTTTTTACCATAATAAGCAAACTTTTCTTTCCAGGGAGCATCGGCCCTGACCCCAGGATCGGCCTTCATCCGGTAATAAAGATTTTGCGCCGGCGGCAAATTCGGCGCACAAGCCAAACCTAGCGTAGCCAAAACCACTGTGGCCGAGACCCCCCTTTTGACCTGACGTAAAACCGAAACGCCGGGAGTTGATGGCCTTTCGCCATCTTTTTCAACCTGGCTAATACTTGTTAACCTCATCCCTCCGGAAAAGTATTGGCGCCTCACGATTTTTGTTCCGGGGACATACACCGATCCCCTTGCGGGGCTTCCGGTGCCTGTACCCATAAGTTCTTTTTTCACGTAATTATAAGCACCTTGTTTAAAGGCTTCGCGATATTGTTGATAAATCTTTTCTTTGATCTTGGGATCGCTTACATCTACGCCGGATATTTTCTTTTGATTAGAATACAACTGGTTGATAATCGATTGTTTAAGATTATTTTTAAACCAAGCCGCCAAAAGCAAACTGTTATATATCTGGCGTAATTGAGCAAAGTTTTCGCCATGGTTTACTTCGTTTTGGATAAGGGGAAGAATGATTTGTTTAAACGCATCTGTAGGGGCGGACCTGCGTGTCCGCCCGTTTATTGTATTATTTTGTTTCGGGTCGACACATAGGTCGACCCCTACGTTCTTCTGCGTAGCCAAATAATCTTCTTCCATCATAACCTTCAACTTAGAATCCATGATAAACGCCTTGTCTTTATCTTGATAGATCCTGGCGGATTCGGGAATGATCCAGATTTTATTGAAAGATTGGGTCGCGTCATTGTGAGCCGAACTGCCGTGAGGCGTGGCAATCTGTTTGAGATTACCACAGTCGGCAATAGCCTCCCTCGTAATGACGGGATTGTTTATTTCATTCCAGTATTTTCTCCCCAATTCTGTTTCCGGATAGGTCAAGCTTGCCGCTAGTTGCTTCAAAACGTAATCTAACCCCAGCATATCCTTACCCAGATCGGTTTGGCCTAAAGCTTGAGGAGCAATGCGGTTTTGTTCATAGGGAGAAAGATTTACCCAAAGGTCTTGTTCAGGGATAGTCAATCCGGCCAAAAAATAACGTACCAATCTATCGGCCTCGGCTTTAAGTTGCGCTTGAGTCAGATCATTATCGCCTTGATCGATGATGAAATCAAACTTAAAAGGATCACCGGGGTATATTTTTATTCCACACAACAGGGGAGTATTTTTGTAAGAACTAGGCTCCAATATTTGGCCAGGAGCAGACATATAGGGCAACGCCGAAGCATAAGACGCTCCAGGTAGAATAAGCCCTGCGATCAACACCAAGACAAGTGCCCGCAATAACCATGATTTTTTAAACCTACTATGAATAAATTGGTACATCATTTAGATATACCATATTTAAAAGGGAAAAACCACGCAAACGGCAATAAAAATAGAAGGTTTTATAGGCGATTACGGGCGTTTGTCGTAATACATCGCTTCGCGATCAGAGAGTTTACCGCGGGCGATCAACTCATCCAAGCGTTCTTTGTCAACTTTGCTCATCGCTTCGGTACGTACATTATTTTTCAAAACCAGGTGGTTGAGCGGGCGGTATTTTAAACCGGTAGCCATAAAAAATATCACAAAAAATAAGGTCACCGCAATTGCGATTTTGAATGCCAGGTTATTTTCCGTCGAAGGTAAAGGCGCTTTTTTTGAAAGGCAACGATCGCACTGAAAGCAGCTTAAATCGCTTGGGCCTTTGACATCAAAAGGACAAGCATTATATTTACGTACCTTTTTCCATGGTAACCTTACTTTGTTAAACAAAGATAAAAACGCTCCGCTGACGCAAAAATAGCGGCACCAGAAACGCGGGTACAAAATACTGAAGATCAAAGCCACCGCCCCCAGGGCGTAAAAAGCGAAAGCATGGTTTTTGGCAAAAAAAGTAGCCAGCGGGTCGTGCGCGAAAAACTGCTTGTAACCAAAAAAATAAGATACCGCAAAAATCAGAAGCAACCCATAACGCAACTTACGGACCTTCATCTCCAAAAAGCTTTTCGCCCGCAAATAGCGGGGAAAAATTATCAATTCCTGCAAAGCGCCAAAAGGACAAAACCAACCGCACCAAACCGGCCCGAACAAAAGGGCCAAAGCTATACCAAAAAATAAAACCCCGCCGGCAATGCTAAAAAAATTAAAATCGAATAAAACACCGAGATTAAAATAAGAGATAGTAAGATTAAGCGTAACTCCGCCCACCATCACCGCAAATAAAAGAGATAATTTTCTCAACGCTGCCCGGCCAGGAAAAATAAAATAGACTATAACAAACAACAAAGTAAAAACCGTAAGCCACCCCGGAAGCTTCCAACTGACCGGCCGCGATACCGGCAAAGCACCGCTTTTGGCCATCTGGTTAACAATATCCACAACCGCTTGCGAGCTAATGCTGGCACCAGTCATTGCATCAATATTCTTTCTTAACTGAAACCCGCTATCAATTTTTTTACCGGTAAATTGAGCCAAAAATTTAGGGAAACCGCTCACATACTCCGATGTTTCGTTGTGGCTGATGATCTCGATCGTTTCGATCTTGCCGTCCTTGCCGCACGTTACGTCAAGGTTGATCGGCCCGCCAAAGCCATGGATATTACGGGCTAAAACCAATGAATTCAAAACATTTTTATTTTTTACCGGCACCATGAATGGGCTTTGGGCACTTGTCAAAACTGCTTTGCCTAAAGTAAGTGCCACGACCACCGCGAAGACAAAATAAACAAACCCTTGGGAAAATCCGTAGACAGAAACCTTCTCCTTGGCAAGAAAAGGGCTTTTTTGTGCCTCAAGTGCAAATAAAAAAAGAATTACCAGGCCTAGCAGAAAAAGAAAAAATAATGTTCCTTTAATGCCTAAGATCGGCACCATAAAAACACCGACCAGGATAGCGCTTAACGCCGCCCCCATATAATCAAAAAGTTCAACATAAGCTACGGTCTGATTAAGCTTGAATCCGCCTTCTTCAAAAAGCCCGGCGCATAAAGGATAGGCCGCACCGGTAAAAATACCGGCCCCCAAAAATAAGACAATAAAAATATATATCGAAGAAAAATCCCACAAAATTAAAAAAAGATAGACCGCTCCGACCAAAACCAACCCGTAGGACAAGACCAAAACTGCCGCTTTTTCTAAGCCCAAATAATAAGAAAGTTTTTTCCCACCAAGCCCGCCTAAACCCAAACCCAGCATAAAGACACCTGATGCCAAACCTATCAACTCAAAAATTGTTCCCAACTTTATCTGTAAAAGATAGATCAATATCAGGCTTAAAGAAAAACCCAAAAACCCCGCAAAAGATTGAAACAATTTCCCGTTAAAAAGAAGGCGGCTTTTCCTTTGATTTTCAATTGCCGCCAAAAATCCCAGACGCGCTGCAAATAATACAAAGATGATGGCCGCAAAAAAGAAGAGCCCGGCACCAAAAGCACCTTTAAGCAGGTCGAAAATAAAATGCGCCGAACTACTGGATAAAATTACCAGATTGAAAAAAAACATGAGCGGCGCAAGGTCGCCGTTGGAAAGCCCGGACCGTTTAAAAAAATGGTTATCGACATAAGCATTCCTTACAAAATCAACGCGCTCCTTTAGAAAAATTGCATCAAAACCCTCGGCCTGAAACGACGAGCCTGCAGGCAAGCCGTTTTTGATCCGGCTTTTAAGGATCCCCGGGTCATCGGTCACGCCGGAAACATTATCTCCGGCAAAAAACCAATTTACTGTACCCGGCGCAATCGCAACCTTAGGGAATAACCCATGAAGAGTATAGTAAAGCGAAGCGCCGAAGGCCGAGGCCTCTTCGCTGATAAAGTTTTCCGGGGCCATGATACGCGCCGCCGCCACTGCGCCGGGATTTAGATCCTTTTTAAGCAAGGCATAAAATTCCCTGGTAAAAAATGCATTGGCCACCAGGCTCGACGGCTCACCGGAATAAATTACCGCCAAATCAAAAGTCTTACCGCAAGACACTAAAAATTTACGCGCTGGAGAAAAAATTAAGTGAACACGCCGGTCGGAAAAAATATCTTTTGCCGCTTCAGGCAAACTATTACGCACCAAGGCGTAGTAATATTTATCTTCAACTACATAGCTTATCTCCTTCACATCAAATCTAAGTAAAGCTTTGATCATATTTTCTGCGCCCAAACCGAAGATCACGGCTGTTTTAGGATGATTACCTTCTGCCCAAAATAAAGCGCTTTCTCCGTCAGAGTCGATGGTCTCAGGAGCACTTAAAAGCGGCCGGCCATCAGACAACACAACAGTCTGCGTGCCGTAACTGCCCACCAATAAATGCCGGTACGGGGTATAAACCTCGTTTTTAAACTTGGCCCCGGATAAAAAATTATGCATCCTTAAGGTTTGCGTAAAATTTTCTACTGTCTTATAGTTAAGCGCCGCAAAGAGGAAAAAAATAATAAACATAGAGCTGATCGCAGTGGCAACCATGTCACGGCGTAAAAGGCATACGCTTAAAATGCAGACTAAGAAAATTGCTGAAGCAACAAGAAGTATCGCCGCCGGAGCAAAAAGTTTAGCCGCAAACAAAGTAAAAATTGCACCGGCGATAACGCCGCCTAAAGCCTCCCCGGAAAATATCCTGGCCACCAAAGACTGCCCCCCTTCGGCCTCTTTAGTCCAAAGCGCACAAAGAGAAAAGGCCGCACCGGTAAAAAACGGTACAGGCGCGCTAAAGAGAAAGAGTAAGAACAAAATTTTATCAAATTTGAAGATCTCCCACCAACTTACACCCGAAAGGGCATGCAAATCGATCAAGATAAAAAATTCAGCGATCGCGCACAAAGTGAAAAATGGCGCGATTTTAAGAAAATTACGCCCTAACGCCTCCCCTCTTCTTGAAAGGGATATAAGTGCTCCCGCGCCCACCCAAAGGAACCAAAAAAAATAAAAAATACCTAAGGCCAATTCATTGCCGCCGAAAGAAATAAGAAACTCCCGGGCAATCAAAGCCTGGGCCAACAGCGAGAAGAAACCTAAAGAAAAAAATAAAAGAAGCTTTGAATGTCTCATCCGGCTAAATCGTCTTTGCGGGAAAGGTCACAGCGCCTGAAAGGTTTTGTTTTAATCGTAAATTTTTTATCCTCATCTTCCCCAAAGCCTTGCATCCTGGGCAACAAGCTGAACATTCCGGCAAAAAGTGCAGATTTTAAACAAAGTTTAACAAATTCCCGCCGCGTCATCTTTTCTTTCATACGCTCCCCCATGCCCCGGCAATCTTTTTGCTGCACTTAGGGCACCTTCCCTCTTTAAGATTATTCTCCAAAATCGTATACCCGGAACGCTTGATCAACAAAGTATTATCTTGCGGACAAAAGGTATCTTCTCCTTCGCCCCACAAATTACCGATATAAACATATTCAAGCCCGACCTCTCGGGCGATATCACGCGCCGTACGCAAAGTCTCGGCCGGAGTCTCAGGAAGATTCTTTAAAAGGTATTGCGGATAAAAACGTAAAAAATGCATCGGTGTTTCTTTGCCTAGATTTTCCTTGTGCCAGAGGCATAGCTTACGGATCATCGCAAAATCGTCATTTAAGGTAGGGATGATAAGATGTGAGACCTCAAGCCACACCCCCATCTCTTTAGCCAAAACTAACCCGTCTAAAACCGGCTTTAACGTACCGGTCGTGACTTTCCTATAAAGGGCATCATCAAAAAATTTTAAATCCGTTTGCGCTGCATCGATCTGCTTGTAAAGATTTTTCAATGGCTCGCGGTTAGAGTAACCGGCGGTGACCATAACGTTTTTCATCCCCTGGGCGCGCGCAATTGCCGCAGTATCGAGAGCATATTCATAAAAAGCCGCCGGATCGGTATAGGTATAAGCGACCATCCGGCAATTTTCCTGGATGCTTAAGTCAACAATCTCGCGCGGCGATAATTTATAAGCCGGAATATCTTCGGGGTTGGCTTGAGAAATCTCCCAATTCTGGCAATTTTTACAATGCAGGTTACAACCAGCAGTCGCCAAAGAAAGAATCGAAACGCCGGGGTGAAAATGGAATAAAGGCTTCTTTTCTATAGGATCAACGTGAATCGAACAGGGGAACCCGTAGGTTATCGCCGTAAGCTTACCGTTTAGATTAACGCGCATCCGGCACGAACCGCGCTCGCCATCGTCAATAATGCACTCTTTAGGGCAAAGATGACAGGCTACCTTCATCAACGCACTTTTACTTCCACATCTTTTGATTCCAAAAAGCCGATCAAACTCTTTATCTCTTCATCCTCGCCTTGCATCTCAACAATCGCCCAACCCATATCCGTAGAAAAAGAAGCTTCGATGATGTTAGGGATAACATCGTAATTTTTTATCATGTAGTAGAAGATCGGTTCATTCTTAAAGGACCCGGGGATATTCAACTCAAGCATCATTCTTCTTGCCATAAGGCGCTCCTTTATTTTCAAAAGGCCCTTAAAATACTCACCCTTTATATTTTACCATATTTTCGTAAGTAAAACCGTAACCGTTCAATGCGCAAGAAAAGGGTTAAAGTACCCATAAATCAACCGCGGAAACCTTTTACACAGCACCTTCATGACCCCCAATAAGCCTAAGGGGCGAAAGGCATGATGCGGCATATGTGCTTGGTAATAAGCCGGATCGATATTTAAATTACGCCACTGAATCATATCAATCTTGGTAATTTTTACAAGATGGACAAGGGACTTTACTTCATCGCTATCGTCGGTTACCCCGGGAAAAGTCAAAAGGTTGATTGAAACAAACTTCTTATATTTTTTAGCCACCGCGATTGATGCAACGACATCACAAAATTTATAATTTTTAGGACGAAAATACAGATCATAATTTTTTTCCTTGGCGCTGTTTAAGCTAAACCGAAAAGAATCCACTCCGGCGATACACAGCTGCTCTACCCTTGCCGGCAAACTGCCGTTGGTATTAATATGGAGTTGCCCGCGCGTAGTCTCACGGCGCATAATAGTTATCCCTTGCGCGATATTATCGCTTTGCAAGAGTGGCTCGCCTTCGCAGCCCTGTCCGAAACTGGCAATCGGCCTAACCCCGCCCTTAAAGTGATTGATCATTACCTCGCTTATTTCTTTTGCGGTAGGAGTAAATGCAAGGCGTTCGTGTGAGGCAGGAATAGAAGAGTTTTTCTGCTGGGAAATACATCCTAAGCAGCGCGCATTACAATAAACCGATGTCGGCACGCCGGCCTCCCAGCGTTGCAGAAATAAGTTTTTCGCATTCAAACAATTATAATTTAAAGCACAATGGGCAAGGTGTCGGTATAAACGATTATTGGGAAAATGTTTTAGAAAAAGGTTAATAGCTTTTTTAATTTTAGCACAATCATAAAATCTTGCCTCTTGGTGCCTGCTCCAGTCAACGCGCGTGGCAGCCACGACAAACTTACCGCCGGCAAAACCACAAGCCGTATAAGCCCAGAGCGGTAAATCTACCTTTGCACGTAATTGGTATGCCGGATGTTGTAAACGTAAATAAGCCGGGGGCAAAAACGCGCTTACCGCAAGGGCATCTTTACCCTTAAATGCAGTTAATACCTCAAAACGCTTGGTTACCGGATCAAAGCCTACAGGGTTACGCCCAGGCAGATAAAACAACTTTGTATCCTTTGGTATATTAATCAATTCGACCGGTTGAGGAATAAAGAGATTTCCACTACCACACACCATGCGCAAGCGAGGATGCACACGTATTGTCCCGTTTCGGTCAGAAAATACCAAAAACGGTAAAGTCATTGTTTAAAGAAAAAAAATCATAGCGCCTACCACCAAGAAAAAAATCGCCATAACGATCTTGGCTGGGCCAATATGTTTTTTTAAAAAATCAATACATGCCTGTGCGGTAGAAACCCAAAGCAGTAGAGCAAAGATAAAAACAAGCGGAAGAATAAACATAACATTATAAAGCGCCAAATACCCCAAAGCCTTGATATGTATCTTCGCGCTCTCCGAGATAATAGCCGCAGCAGGAAAATAAAGCTGGCTCGTGCAGGCACCTTCTAAAAGCGCTACTAAAAAACCGATCAAAAAAGATGTGCCCATCAAACTTAGGCCGGTTCGGGTTTTTTTATCGATAAGATTATCGCCATTTGCCTGATAAAGATTTTTACGTAAAAATTTAGGTAACTGCAAAATCGCCCCGCTAACCCCATCAGGTCGCCGGGATTTAATAAAATCATAAACCATCAAAATAAAAATAACTAAACAGAAACTCGAAACAAGATAAGAAAAAACGTGTTTCAACGCCTCAAAGGGCAAGTAATGATAAATACGGTCGAAAGCCCCTACCCCCATCAATAGATAAGCCGCAAAAATAGCAGAACAATAAGCCAGACCGACAAAAAATATCTCCCGCCTTCCATACCCGTAAAACAACAACAGCGAAACAAAAAAAGCAATCACTGCGAATGAACAGGGATTAACACCATCCACCAACCCGGTTACCGCCACTGTCCATACCCCTATTTTTTGGAAAAAAAACATCAAGGTGCTCATTGAAGCAAAATCCTGCCAATTATACATACCCAGGCCCGTAATCTTTCCGGACAAAAGGCTATTCACCGCCATCTCAAATTTAGCCTGTATCTCGGCATTACCGGAAAGCAATGTGTTTCCCGCCAATATCGACGGCGTGACCGGGCGGGAGTGCTTATATATCTCACAGATCCGCAAAAACATTGACAGCCCGGTGCTTTTGGAAGTATCGACCATAACCAAAGTAATTTTATCTTCATACTTCTTCCTCATGCCCGGCAAAAAGTCTCTCAAAAGCCTAGTACAGGCGCCGCAATATGGTGACTCAAAAAGATAGATTTTAGGCAAATTTTTTACCGCGGGTTTAGCATTAGCCGCATTTTGCGCGCAAAGCGGCAAGGCCAAGGATAAGATAATAAAAAATGCACATATTTTTTTCATAATTGCACCCCTTTAAAGAGAAATTATACCAATAAAATCGCTAAAGTAAAAGGTTTAAAAATCGCCGTTTTTGTTGTAGAATATAAACTCTATGCTTTACGAATTTGTAGACAATCATGGTACTTTTAAAGTCAAAAACCCCAACCGCCTTAATACCTATTTCCCTTTGACCGACAAGGACGGTAAGCTTTTATCCGCAATCTCCCCCAACTTAGCCGGCGATATCAAAAAAGATAATGACCACTTTATTACCCCGCCGGCATCGATCGAAGATTTACGTAACAACCTTTTATGCAAACGCAACTTTTTTATAAAAACTAAAGCAGAAGCAATCGATTGTTCGCAAAATTGCCAAACGCTCGAAGCCGGGCTCCTTTATCATAAACTGACAAAAACAACCAAAGAGCTTAACGTCGAGCTTTTAACCTTTATCCCTCACGATATTCCAGTAGAAACGACCATGGTAACAATCACCAATAAGACTAAAAGACCTCTCACCCTAAGCGCTACTTCGTTTATGCCGCTTTATGGCCGCAGCGAAAAAAATATTCGCGACCATCGCCATGTGAGCTCACTCTTAAATCGCGTAAAACTCACTAAAAATGGGATTTTTTTAAGGCCCACAATGATTTTTGATGAAAAAGGCCACCAGGAAAATAAAACCCTGTACTTTTCTTGTGCGATAGAAGAAAATAATTGCTTACCTGCCGGCCAATTCCCAACGCTCGATTATTTTTGCGGCACCGGAAACCTGATAACTCCGGATGCGTTCTACAAAAACATAAAACCAATCACTAAAAATTCACCCGCTTTCGACGGGAAAGAAACCTGCGGTGCTTTTCGCTTTAAAACAAAAACATTAAGGCCAGGACAAAGTATAGATTACATTTTGCTTACCGGCGCCGAAGATGACGAAACAACGATAAACAGCTACATCGCCAGCCTGAATTCTCCGGCAAAAGTGATAACCGCTCTGGAGAAAACAAAAAATTATTGGCAAACCTATCTAAATAACCTGATTTTTTCTCTGGGCGACAAAAATCTTGACGGCTGGCTTATATGGACAAAGCTGCAGCCTACATTGCGTAAACTTTTCGGATGTTCATTCTTGCCTCATTTTGATTACGGCAAGGGCGGACGCGGCTGGCGTGACTTATGGCAAGATGCTTTAACCCTTCTTTTAACCGAGCCGGCAGCAGCAAAAGAGCTAATCGTAAAGAGTTTTGAAGGGGTGAGGATCGACGGCTCTAACGCCACGATCATCGCCAAAGATAATTCTTTTCTTTCTGACCGCAATAAGATCAGCCGCGTCTGGATGGACCACGGCGTCTGGCCCTGGCTCACGTTACGCCTCTACTTAAATCGTACCGGCGACTTGGATATCCTGTTAAAAACCATCCCCTATTATCGCGATCATCTTTTAAGGCGCGCTAAGGAAGTGGACAAAGCCTGGAACGGCGAATGTATACTACGTGCGCAAAACAACGAAATATACAAAGGTTCGATCCTCGAACATCTCCTGGTACAGGCTTTGAGCGCTTTTCATAATGTCGGCGAGCATAATACGATCCGTTTGGAAAACGCTGACTGGAACGACGGCCTGGATATGGCATCGGAAAAAGGCGAAAGTGTAGCCTTTAGCTTTATGTATGCTCACAATTTAAAAGACCTTTGCCATTATTTAAAACATTTGCATGTAAAAAATGTAAGCCTGGCTGAAGAAATTTTCATCCTGCTAAAAACAGATATTAACACCAACGACTACCGTACCAAGCAAGAATTGCTAAACCAGTATTTAGAAGCAATAAAAAATGTCCAAGGCCATAAAAAAGAGATCCCGCTCCATCAACTTATCAACATCCTGGAGGAAAAAGCCCAAAGTCTTTTTGACTGGCTCAATAATCACGAGTGGCTCGCCCAAGGCTTTTTTAACGGCTATTATAATAACCATTCTCAAGCCTTCGAGGGCAATATTGACGGCAAAATACGCATGACCTTGACAGGCCAAGTCTTTGCCCTTATGTCCGGTGCCGTTGAGCCTCAACGGGCAAAAAAGATATGGGCTACTGTATTAACCAACCTATACGATAAAAAAATCGGCGGCTTTCGTCTGAATACCGATATTGGGGCGATCTGCATGGATATGGGGCGCGCATTCGGTTTTGCTTACGGCGACAAGGAAAACGGTGCAGTCTTCTCCCATATGGCGGTGATGTTTGCCCACGCCCTTTACAAAAATAATATGCCCAAGGAAGGCTGGATGGTATTAAATTCACTTTGCAAAATGGCGCAAAAAGAATCGGCTAAAATTTATCCGGTATTACCGGAGTATTTTAACGGAAAGGGCCAGGGGTTGTATCTTTACTTAACCGGTTCGGCCAGCTGGTTTATTTATACACTGATCGAAGAGACCTTGGGGGTAAAATTCATCTTAGGCGACCTGGTGATCGAACCAAAACTTATCCCGGAAAATTTCCGTAAAAAGACTATTTCCACTTCTTTTGATTTTGAACAAAAACGCGTTTCCGTCACTTTTTATAAAGGCACAACAAAAGATAGGTACGCAATCCGCGAAGCTTTTATGGACAAACAAGCGGTTGCGCTCTCTAACGGCCGCGTCATCATCAAAAAACACTCCCTCGCTGAAGTTAAAGAATTAAATATCGAGGTTTTTCTGGCGTAGGGGCGACCCTGGTGGTCGCCCAAAATACTATTCCCCAATAATCTTAACCAAAACCCGTTTTTTGCGCTGGCCGTCGAATTCACCGTAAAAGATCTGCTCCCATGGGCCAAAATGCAGTTCGCCTTTTGTGATCGCTACCACCACTTCTCTGCCCATGATCGTGCGCTTTAAGTGCGCGTCGGCATTATCTTCGCCGGTATTGTTGTGGTCGTATTGGCTAATCGGCTGGTGCGGCGCTAATTTTTCCAACCACCGTTCAAAATCACGGTGCAAACCGGGCTCATTGTCGTTAATAAAAATACTGGAAGTAATATGCATCGAATTAACCAAACATAACCCATCCTGCACTTGGCTCTCAGCAAGGCATTTTTCCACTTGATCGGTAATATTTACGATCTCAAAACTTTTTTTGGTATTAAATACAAGCTCGCACGTAAAAGTTTTCATGAATTATGTTCCTCTGTCTTTACATGGCTATTGTGTTGAATAAAATCTTTTACCTGGTCATCGAGGTTTTCCAGAGAAAATCCTATCTTTTCAGCTAACAGGCCGGAGCGGTCGGTGATTTTTTTCGAATCCAATTTCTTTAAAGCCGTAAGATAATCAAAGAACTTTTGCCGGTATGGCGGTTGCATCAAATAGTAAAAATACGCCCAGCTTTCGGCATAAGCTAAGGTCGTCATCTCCGGGCCTTGCTGATAAAAGGCGGCGTTGTTGCTTAATTCAAACAAACGGCTTAGCGGCATATACCGGTTAGCTTTGATCGCCTGGGCCGCCCAATCAACGTGTTCCTGGCGCAGCTTTCCTATATACGGCGTAGCGCCATACTCGGCAAACCCCTCCAAAAGCCAGATATCGGCTTTACCATCTTTGAAGATCCCGTAATCATAGGAAAGCTGATGCGAACCCTCATGGCGCACTACTGCGATATTTTCGGCTTTTAGATCCAACGCAAACCGGCTCTGGGCTGATTGTAATGCTGCGGCATCTTCTTGGCCCAATCCTTTCTGTACTTTTCTTAGATCGGAGTTAAATTCACGAAAAGATTTTCCGTTAAAAAAATCGTAGACTACCAGGTAATTACTGCTGGGGCTGTAAAAACCCACAGCCCCATTAAGATAAGGCGCAACGGCGTTGCAAAGCTCATAAAATTTACCGCCATCGCCAAAAACAAGGACATAAATACGCCGATCCGAACTATCTTCCATGACCGGCTTAAAGATCATCTGGATACCGTCACGCAAGCCCATTAAAAGCGAAGCCACCGCCTTAGCGCGGAAATAATCCTCGTCACTGAAAAAACTATATTCCCCATCGCGGTTAAAGTTAAATTTCGGAAAATCTTTCTTGATCAATACTTCGTCATCGGTAATATTTACCGTACCCTGCGTCAAGGGCTTTTCCTCGACAATATCACCCTTTTCGATCCGGCTTTCCAGAGCCCCGGATTTACCAAACCGTTGCTTAAAAGTAACCGTCCTCTCATCTTCACCGGTCTTTACCCCCTCAAACCTGCGGCCATCACGCAACATTATAATCTCCTCATTGACCGAAGAGTAAACCTGGCGCAAAAGAGCTTCTTTTATCTTGTATTGTTCTTCTTTGGTCAATTTGCTTATTTTTTCCTGACGCTTGGCTTTAAATTCATCTGTCATCAAATTCTTCTGCGCATGGCTGTCGGCAAAAGACAAATAGCGGTCATGGAAGATAATGTGATCGGCACACTTAAGCGTACTTACGATCAAAACCAACGAAAGAATGAAGCTGGATCCCCGCATAGCCCCTCCCTTTTTTTAATTCTCGGGAAACTCGACAAAAAATGTTGCGCCTTGCGCCTCGCCTTGTGACTGGGCCCAAACACGGCCCTTATGCATCGCGACGATCTTGCGCACCCGGCTTAACCCCATGCCCAACCCTTCAGTAGACGGCTTTGTAGTAACAAAATCAAGAAAAATGTTTTCCAGCATATCTTTTTCAATACCGCAGCCATTATCGCGGAATTCAATCAAAACCGTGGCGGGCTTATTTCTACAAATCGTAATGGTTATCTCCCGCCTGCCGCGCTCAACTGAATGCAGCGCATGTATCGCATTCATCGTAAAATTCATAAAGATCTCTTCCAAATATATCTTGTTGCTGCGCACCGAAAGGCCGGACGTAATATTTTTAGAAAAATTCACACCCTCTTCCTTAAGCTGCGAACCGGCAATATGCAAAAACTCCTCAACCGCTTCTTCCAGCAAAACCACACTAAACTCTCCGCTGTTATGCCCGGAAAATTCCCGTACCGCGTTGACTAACTTAGTAATGCGCACCGCATCCGAATTAAGCTGACTCAGGCGGTCACTAAAGTAGTGGTAATCTTTTTCACTAAACAAACTTTTTAAATCCTGTACTTTCAACTTTATCATTTCGGAAAGGCCCATGATGGCAAAAGCCGGGTTATTGATTTCATGGGCTAACGATGCCGAAAAAGCATCGATCGAACGGTTACGCCGGATCTGTTCTTCGCGGGCAAGCACCGCTTTTTCTTCTTCTAAAAGCGTATTTTCTAATGCCAAGGCGATCTGGCTTGATAAAAATTCGGAGATCCCAATATCATCGCTGACATAACTACCCAATCTGCGGCGCGGCCCGCAAACGCCAAAACCAAACAATGCCCCCTTAACAAAACACGGCACCACGATCACTTCGCCCGGCATGCTAACATTGTAATCAAGATTTTGACGCAGCAAAACGGCCTTGGTATCCCAGAGCGACTGGACAATCGTACTCGATATTGGCAGCGCGGTGGGCAAATAATTATTTTGTACCGGCAAAACAAAGGTACGCTCATAAAAATTTTTCTCTTTACTAAAAAGATAGATTCCCAAAAATTCCGGCTCGACCGCAGCATTAACCGTAACAAAAGCTGTTTGCAGGATCTCATCGATTCCTTTTACCTTCACAATCGACTTAGCTAATTTTTTAAGCATCTCCTGATAGTGGCGAAAACGGGAAAAAAGAAGGTACTCTGCCTGCCGGCGAGAAAAATTATAAACAAAAGGGGCGGCAATCCCGAATAAACTCGACAAAACCGTAGCCCAAACCCATTGCCCGGTCTTGAAACCTATAACAAAAGGCACGCCCAACATCAAAGCGTAAATAGCTAAAAAAATGCCGGCACGGGTAAAAGCGACCCGAATATCTAAAAATCGCTGGTTAAGCATACTGATTTATAGCACATTTATATGACATTTGTCAAGATAAATTTATAAATGATTTTAATCAGCTGTAGCGATGGCACAACTCTTTTGCTTCCTAATCCCGCTCAAAACCAACGCCAAAAGAACCAAACCGCAGGTTATTTCCGACCAAAGCGGCAGCATTTCGCTGCCGCACTTATGAAGCATTCTCCCACCCAAAACCGGCCAAAAAGCGTTAAAAATAAAGCCGCTTACAAAAGCAATAATGATGATATTCCCCAAATAAAGATAAAATGAACGTTTGCCTAATTTGGCCCAGACAAAAGCCATTGCCACGGTATTAGTCGCCGGGCCGGCAATCAAAAACGCCAAAGCTGCCCCCGGGCTCATCCCCTTGGCGATCAGCGCTGCGGCGATTGGGATTGATCCCGTAGCGCAAACATACAAAGGAATACCTAAGCCGATTGCTGCCGCAAAATCCCAGGGAAAAGTAAGGTAATGCGCAAAAATATCAGCAGGGATCCCAACCGTAATAACCCCGCCGGCTAAAACGCCGACGATCAGCCACTTAGCAAGATCCGCCGGAATCTCAACAAACGAGTGGTGTAAAAATTCCTTAAACTTTGTGCGTTCATGGCGATGCACTTCGTGGCAATGGGCGCAAGGCTTAGGGGTAGCATCCGGCGTATTACCATCCTTACCGGCTAAAAAGTAATCACTTAAACCTAAAGTTATTCCGGCAACCAGCGCGGCTAAAGGACGAAACACTGCATAAAGCGGCCCCAACAAGGCGTAGGTCGCCAAAATCGAATCAACCCCCGTTGTCGGCGTGGAGACTAAAAAAGCTAAAACGCTGGAGCGATGGGCCCCATCGCGCCGCAACGAATCAGCCAGGGGGATCACCCCGCAGGAACAGACCGGCAACGGCACCCCTAACAGTGTCGCTTTTAAAATCGACTTAATCGAACCTTCGCCCAATTGCCGGCGCACAAAATTTTTATCCATGGCCACATGCAGAATTCCGGCAATAACCATACCCAACAAAATATACGGTGCCATCTGGCACCAGAGCAAAACCGTGGCACGTAGAAAATCAAAAATAAAGGTCACCATAATGATTTAATCTTTAGTTTCCATGTGGCCGGGAGTTAGATCAACGATCTCTTCGACTTTAACCACAATCATATACTTAGGGTGAGGCAATTTTACCTCCGGATGGTGACCAGATTTTTTTTCCAATTGGATATTTTTAATCAGCCGCCTGGAAACACGCTCGACCACCTTCTTCTCCCAAGCCTCGATGATCTTACCGCTGATCTTTTCACGCGTTACGATCTCGCCGCGGCCCTTTAAGGTATACCCGCGGAAATGTTGCTCATCAATGAAAGTAAGACTCGCAACCGGATTAGCCGTAAGATTTTTGAAAGTACGGTTGAAGAAAAGGTCAATAATGTAAACCTCGCCGTCTTTATTTACTCCGGCAATACCCTTGGCTGAGCAATGAATAAAACCATTTTCATCTAAGGTAGAAATGATACCGTAACCCTGGGCGGAAATAAACCTAATAATATCCGAAGAAAGTTTTACCATTTTTTCCTCACTAAATAGCTGGCTGCGGCAAGGCAAGCCTTGGCACCTTCACCGCAGGCAATGATGATCTGTTTTTCCGCGACGTTAGTCACGTCGCCGGCGGCAAAAATCCCAGACAGGCTGGTGTTGTTGTTACAGTCGACAATGATCTCATTATGTTCATTGGCCTTAAGACGGGAAGCAAAATTCGAGTTAGGGATAAGGCCGATCTCGATAAAAACACCTTCCACCTTAATATCCTCCTCTTTCCCATTCTTTTTCAAAACTACACCGCTGACAAAAGCTTCACCATAAATCGCCTTAACTCTAGTATCATTATGCACTACAACATTAGGCAAAACTGTTACCGCCTCGACCATTACCGCATCGGCGGTTAAGCTTTCCGTCATATTAACGACGTGGACTTTAGGGCAGATCCGCGCAAGAGCAATCACGGCATCCAAGGCAGAGTTGCCGCCGCCAACGACTAAAACATCTTTACTTTTATAAATCGGGCCATCGCAAATCGCACAATAGGTAACTCCCTTATTTTTAAACTCACTCTCTCCGGGCACGCTTAAAGGGCGCGGGCGCTTACCCGTGGCAATGATCGCGCTCTTGGCGCAATATTCGCCAAGATCAGTCTTGATCTTCACTAAATCGCCTTCTTTATAAACATCTACCGCTCGCTCAGGATTTTTTACCGCAATACCGAAAACATCCATATGTTCCTGAAATTTCAAAGCAAGGTCCGGGCCGGTAATAAATTGATAGCCGGTATAATTTTCAATATCGCCGCTCCAGGCTGCCTGTCCGCCTACATCAAGAGTGATCACTAAAAAATCTAATTTTTTACGTGCGGCATAGATCGCGGCAGTAATCCCCGCCGGGCCGCCGCCTAAAATAATCAGGTCATAAACTTTCATTTACTGATCAATGAGTCAATCTTGGGTTTATTAAAACCGACGATTACCTCATTATCGATAACAATCACCGGCACGCCCATCTGGCCGGATACCTTACGCATTTCTTCCAAACCCTGGGCATCGGTTGCCACATCAACATTGACGAAAGGTATATTTTTCGCCTTTAAATAATCTTTCGCCATATGGCAATAAGGGCAAGTCTGAGTAGAGTAGATCTTTATGTTCATCGAAAACCTCCTTACTGTGGATATTTAATCTTTCCCTTCGGCTTCTTTTTCAAACTTATCTTTGGAAACACCGCAAATCGGACAAGTCCAGCCGTCATAGACTTCTCTAAACTCTGTCCCGGCCGGAGCACCACCGTCAGGGTCGCCTAAATCTGGCTCATAGATGTAACCACAAATCGAACATTTGTAGCTTACCATAGCCATACCTCCCATGGATTACGCCTGTTCAACGCTTTTCACTTCCGGGACCATCTCTTTCAGCTTCTTTTCAATCCCCATCTTCAAAGTATAAGCACTCATCGGGCAGCAACCGCATGCACCGCGAAGCTTAAGTTTTACTACGCCATCCTTAATATCCACAAGCTCCACGTCGCCGCCATCAGCCTGTAACATCGGCCGAATCGATTCTAACGCCTTCAAAACCTTCTCCTTCATGATAAACCTCCCAAATTAATTTTTCCCGTAGGGGCGGGTCATGACCCGCCCGCATTAATTTAATAACCAATAAAATTTTCCGTCAGCACATTTTCTTTCTTGCAATCCAGTTGCATCACCAGGCCTTGTATTGCCGTAACCATCGCCGGAGGCCCGTAGATAAACACCTTGCGCTCATCCAAGTCGGATAAATTACTACGGCAAAAGATCACATCAATATTGCCTTCCCGGCAAACCGAACCCGATGAGGTTTTGCAGCTTACAGTATAACAAATTTTAAGTTTTTTAAAATTCTTTTGCCAGGCGTCGAGCTCGGCCCTGAAAGCGATCTCTTCTTCGTTACGGTTAGCATAAAGCAAAGCTACGTCGGCGTCTATCTTCTTTTTGACAATATATTCGATGATCGATATCGCCGGGGTGATCCCGATCCCGCCGGTCAAAAAAGCGATTTTTCTGTAATGATCTTTAAAAATACAATTACCCATGGGACGGCCGAGCACCACCTCATCTCCTCTCTGCAGGCTTTTTAAATGTTGAGAAAACGCACTCTCGCTCAAACGCTTCGTCACCTCGAGATAATCATGGCTTGGCCCGCAGGAAAAAGATAAGTATTTATTTAAATCCGAATTGCTTTTATTCGCCGTATCGAAAAATAAACGGGTAAATTGCCCTGGCAAAAAATCAACCTTTCCCTGCGGCAAAAAGCGAAAACTCTCAACCGTCGGTGTACGCTTAATACGTTCTATTAACTTAGCGCGGATTACCCCTTCCATAAGTATAGCTATTTTAACCTGCCCGCTCGCCTTGACAATAAAAATCTCTTGGCTTTCCAAACGCCAAAGGTTTGCTAAAATAAGCTTATGCCGGCAATAAAATCGCTGATAAAAACCTTGATTAAAAAGCATCTTACCATAAGCGCCGCGGAATCGTGCACAGGAGGTTACCTCTCTTACCTTTTGACTCAAACTCCGGGGAGTTCCCAGGTATTTAAAGGCGCGATTATCGTTTATTCCCTGCAGGCAAAAAACCATTTTTTTTCTCTGCCCAAGAGCTTGCTCAAAAAAACTCAAGGCGTGTCGGCAAAAGTCACTCAACGCTTGGCGCAAAATTGCCGCAAAACCTTTAAAACCGATCTTGCCGTAAGCATCACCGGTGCGGCAGGCCCCGAAAGCGTAAAAAATTTTAAACCGGGCACAGTTTTTGTAAGCCTTGCCATCCCGGCTAAAACCGTCGTAAAAAAATTTATTTTTAAGGGAACACGTGACGCGGTGAGAAAGCAGGCGGCGAGGCAAGCTATCCGCCTGATCATAGATTGCCTTAAATAAAACGGGCAGACACGCAGGTCTGCCCCTACAAGACAACATCGCCCTAAACTATATTAACCGTTCCCGACGCAGGTCACTTCAACTTAATGTCTAAATCCTTGCGTTCCTTCATGCTTTTCACGATCCACTCATCAAGTAAATCCTTTTTAAAACGCCACTGCCCTTTGAGCTTGAAGGCCGGCATATCGGTCTCCTTGATCAAACGATAAACCGTGATCTGATGCACACCCAGATATTTCGCCACTTCACCTGCGGTCATGATCTGCGTACGTTCGCGTTTTTTTTCTTGCCCCTGCATAAAAGTACCTCCTGTTTAGGATATAACATATTTTTAGCAGGATTGCCAACTTTTTAGCTAATTTTATTTATTGTTAGTCTTTGCTATGATTTGCTATAAAAAGTACTATACGTTGTATAGCCTCAGGGGGGAGGGAGGCCTAGAAGACTATTCCGCCGCCGGGGTTATTTTTACGCCTTAGCCGACGCGACATCTCCGTCATCATCTGATAAAGCAGCTTGGCGGTAAGGGCCGGAGCAACCGAAAAAAGCTTATTAAAATCACTACGGGTTATCTCGATGACCATACTATCTTCAATGGCAGTCGCCGAAGCTGTGCGTAAAGCATAATCAAAAAGCGTTACCTCGCCAAAGAAATCCCCTTCGTGCAATTCGATGATCGTTTCGCCCCCGGCGCGGACAATATTTACAGCGCCGGATAAAATAACATACATACTCTCGCCATGGTCATGCTCTTCAAAAACAATGCTTGAAGCCATATATTCGCGACGGGTAAAATAGGTCAAGACTTGCGCGATCTCGGCTTCGCTGAAGATCTGGAAAAACGGTAATTTTTTTAACTCGTTGGTATTTATTTCATCCATAATTTAAATAAATAAACTCTGGCTTTGGACATTCATACGCTGAATACGTTTAGCCATATCCTGAATGATACGATACAAGATCTTGATACCGACATAAGGGTCACGGGAAATAAGCCGGGCAAATTTATCACGGCTTAATTCGATCAAGGTCGCATCTTCAAGGACTTTTGCCGTACCGGTACGCCCCACACGCTCAAACAAAGTAATCTCGCCAAAAAAATCTCCGGCATAGAGCGTTACCACCTCTACGTCTTTATCCTGAAACCGCTTGGTGATCTTGATCGTCCCCGTGCTGATCAAATACATCGCATCGCCTTCCTGGTTTTCCTCAAAAACATTTTCGTCGCGGTGGAATTTCTTTTCAGTGATCGCCTCGCAAATCAACTGCAGTTGAGCCGGCGTCAATAGTTTAAAAAGCGCCATCCCACTAAGTTCTTCTATCAAATCAGCCATTTGCCCCTCCTTTATCCTTGAACAAATAAATACGCGTTAATGAATTAACAAAAACGTTCTTAAAATATCCGGGATTTTGCCGGCACCAGTTATCTTCAACAGGAAACGCGGTTGCATCTTCGCTTTCATTATCTTCGGCATTGGGCAAAGCAACAAATATATAATTCGCCCGCATCTTACGTAAATTCATCAACCACACAGCAAAATCCTTTTCCTTACGATAAAACCCATCCGTCGGCGCGTACGCATCCAGCGATACTCTATTCACCGGCGCATAAAAAATTTCGTTCTTTAGGTGCGTGCCCAAAAGCGGATAGATCTCGGAACGCCCAATGAAAGCAATGCGCCGGCCTGTGCCGGTGTGCTCATTCAGCCACTGCCACCCTAAAAGCCTATCCTTTAACCGCGCCTCTTTCTTGCTAAGGATTACCGGATAGCGCGCGAATTCATTTTTATCGTAATCCCAATTAAGCCAAATCAAAGACACAACGGCAATCAAAACTATTATAGCCGATATTTTAAAATTAAACACTACCTTTATGGCGGGGTTGTGCTTACCGACGAATAAAAGCAGCGCGAACAAAACCAGCGTAAAAACTAAAGAAATGGCAAGTAAAAATCCATTGCCCAACTTAGCTGTCGAGGCGATCACGGCAACGATTCCCGTTATATAAATATACACGTACCCAGCTTTAAACTTGCTCAAGAAAATCACCATTGCGATCAAACCGACCCCCAAATAAGGGATGATATAGCGAACCCAACCAGTCTTGATCAACATAAAATAAAGTAACGCCATAAAAAACGGCGTAATAAATAATAAAAAATATTCCCCTACCGGCTTGGCTTTTTCCTTTATATATTTAAAAAACAACCAGGGAATAAAAGTCCCCGGCAAAATAAATAAGAGAAATTGCCCGCCTAAGCCCTCTTTCCACAAAATATCCGGAAACCGTATCGCTGCACGCAAAGCCCGGCCGTATGCCGCGCTATCACCAAGGCCGGCAAACAATTGATGGCCAAAAAGTTTTATAGCGATTGGATAAACCGGATTACCGGTATAAATAATATTTTTAATATAAATATACCCGCCGAATAATACCGTAAAAACCGTGATTACCCCGATCACCGCTGTTATCTTTTTTATACCCGCGCCGCGGTAATTTTTAACCAGACAGTAAAAGAAAAACGGCACAAAAGCGCCAGCCCATACTATATTTATGATCTTGGTACCGATAAAAATGCCTAAGGCAGTACCAAAGACAAGCGCATTCTTAAGGCTAAACTCCTCCTTTAATATCAACAAGCTGTTTAACAAAACCAGAAGTGTTGCCGCGCAGATCACGTCGATCAAGGAACCATAAAGCATTTGCCTTAAAATATTGGGAACAAGCGCCCACAAGAAACCGCAGAACAATGCGGCATCATACTTTACCCCATACTTACGTAAAATCGAATAAATCGCCAATATCCCGACAATGTAAAATGGTGCTTCGCCAACATCGGCTAAAAATGCATTTTTTAAAGGCAGCATCAACCAGGCAAAAAAAAGTTGAGCATTGATTGGATAATATGTAACCGCACTAAAGGCCGGCACCCCACGGGGAGTACCCCAAATGACCACCGGATTAATAAGACTTCCCTGCTGAATCCAAAGCGCCGGAAAAGCCAAATGATATGTCTGGCTATCGACATAAAATGGCGGGTTAACCAAGTTGATAAAGAAGAGCGGTATAAAAAACCCAAGGAAAACAGCGCTCACAAACAAGAGCGGCTTATTACCGAGGGACAAAGAACAATTAATTTCCGGAATGGAAACTTTGATCCGAGAGGCAAAAAGCGAAAGCCCCCCGAGGATAATACAATGCGCTAGAATTATAGGATAAAGGTAAAATATACCGATCGTTCCCAAGAAAAGCTCAACCAGGATGATCTGTGCCCAATAAAACAAAAACCCCAGGAGAAAACCATCAACGCCCTTACGCTGCGGGAAAAAAACCTTAATCAGAATAAACGCGCAAAGGGCAACAACACTATTGGCAAGAATCAAAATAACCATATTTTCCTGTTATTCTTTAAAGCATAATCTGCGCTAATTCACCAACCGCGCAGGTTTTAACGTCAGGCGTAACTACGCGAATTTTCTGGGCCGATCCGGGATGAATGATAAATTTTTCCACCGGGCGTTTTATATTATTGCTTAAACTTTCCAACGGAGCGGCCATGCGCGGTAAAATAGTCTTTGTCGCTTTAGCTTCGCATAAAAGCAATTTATCGCCCTTGGGGATAATAAAGTCTACCTCCAACCCTTGCTGGTCACGAAAGTAATAAATCTCTCTCCGTTTCCCAGCATTGATCTGAGTCTTAACAATTTCAGAAGCAACGAACCCCTCGAAAACCGCACCCAGAAATGACGAAGCAGCAAGCGCTCTGTCGTTGTCAATATTTAATAAGTAGCAGGCTAACCCGGAATCGGTAAAATACACCTTCGGCGATTTAATCAGCCGTTTCCCAAAATTTTCGTAAAAAGGCAAAACTAAAATTATCTGGCCGGTCATTTCCAGAATATTAAGCCATTCATTTACGGTAGGCACCGAAACACCCAAGGGTGAAGCAATATCAGTTTTATTTAAAATATTACCGTTGCGCGAAGCAAGCAGGGATAAAAAACGGCGAAAAACCGACAAATCTTTTATCGCGCTTATCTGGCGCACATCCCGCTCTAAATAAGTTTGCAAATAGGAGCGAAACCATATCGCGCGGATTGCCGGCTTCGCCAGAACCTCCGGAAAACCGCCCCAGAATGGAGAAACTTTAGAATTTTCCGAATGGGCAAAAGGCAAAAGTTGAAAAATTGCCGCTCTTCCGGCCATCGATTCTGTTACGCCCTGCATCAAGGGGCTTTCTTGCGAACCGGTCAATAGCCAGCGCCCGTGTTTTGGTTTTGTGTCGATCATGGTACGTATATAACTGAACAGCTCCGGTACATTCTGGATTTCATCGAGGATCACCGGCACACGCGTATTTTCTAAAAATCCGCGTGGGTCCGAGCGCACACGAGCGATAATGTCGGGGTCTTCTAAAAGATAGTAGTCGGCATGGGGGAAAAGTTTTTTCAACAACGTAGTTTTACCGGCACGCCGCGGCCCGGTCAGCAAAAGAGCGGAAAAGTTTTTTGCTGCTTTTTTTATTTCATTTTCAATCGCTCGGTGCAAAAACTTCATATGAGTATTATAAGCTGTTACTTTAGGAAACTCAAGAACTATCTCAGCGCTGCAATAATCATATTTTTCTATACTTCCAAATGCTAAGCGTGACATCCGGGGTTAGGCCTATTTTCTCAATCAACGAATATTTTTTATCAATGCGCGTCAGCTTGTCCATCGCCTCCCAGAGCTTTCGTTGTCCGGAAATTTTTGACCCCCTGAATAATTGTTCATGAAAATCCATAGCCGCACCACCATCATCGAGAATGATAAAAACTTTCGGCAATCGGCCCGATATCTTTTCCAAATCGTTTAAAACAACTTTATCCGGAGCGACATCATACCAGTGGACCAGAGCAAAAGTGCCAGGATACCGGTCATTCATAAGATAAAATATGGGCATATGCGGGAAAATGAATACAGAATCGTTTTTTTGGGAAGATGAAAGAATAGCGCTATTAACTTTTTTAAACAAAGCAATATCCTTGGCACTTAAATAAAATCCCTCCAAAAAAGGGATACCCTCTACACGATTAACGGCCTCTCTCACACTTGAACTCTCGACCCCCCACCAGGCGTATGGGCGCGCCTCTTTCGTATATGCGAAAAAGAATATGCCGATAAGGCATTGTCCTACGACAAGCACCCTGCCGATATTCCAGGGGGTGCGCAGACATAAGAGAGTACCGTACGTCAGCCCCCAAAACAAAACTGCGCCAAATTCGCTGAACTTTGTCGACATCCCGCACGAAAGTTGCAAGACTAAACCAAAAATACCGATTACAAACAAATCAAAGTAGCGCTCCTGATCACCTTGTTTTTTAAAAATTTTAATACCGCTGTAAATAATAACACCCAGCGAAAAGAATGCCGTGATGGCGACATTTGACCCGGCGATACTCTTTAATAATTTACCGTTACCAATAATAAAACCAAAGTTTTTCGCATCAATAAAAAAAATAGGAAAAATTACCGTAGCGCAGGCTAAAAGCACCCCAAAAAAAGCAATGTTCTCCGGTAACCTCCCGGATAACTTTTGGTTATTCAACTGCGCCCGGGGAAAAAAATTACGCCAGTATGAAGCCGCCAGTAAAATAATAAAAAAAACAAGATATTTAATATTTTTTGCGGTCAGCAACCGCGGAATCCAGGCGAAAAAAACACCAAAAAGGCCGCCCTTTGAGCTTGACGCATCCAGAAATACCTGCTGAAAAAAAGCACTCCATGCGCCATTTCTGGCCAACCACAATATCGGAAAAAATAGCGCAATTAAAATTCCCGCTACAAAATAAAGCGCCAAGGCCCTGGCCCGGGCTAATCTTAGAACCACAAAAATCACCCCGCTGAAAGTTATAGTTAAAAAACCAACATTTTGCTTGGTCATCAATACAATCCCGTTCAATAGGCCGATGCATAAAACTATTCCCCAAAATTTATAACCATATTCTTTCTTATGGAATAAAACTGTGAGCGACAAAAACCCCGCAACCATCAGCAATATAAAAAAGGTAACAAACTCATTATAGTCGTAAGGAATAAACGCATTAAACGCCTGGTAACAAACCATCGCACCGATCGTAACAAAGCATGCAACGACCGGAGTAGTGATCCGGTTAAAAATTAAAAATAATAGGCCGGTGGTCAATGCCGTCAGGATAACTCCCAAAATCCTCAAGTAAATAAAATTATAACCAAAAAGGGAGATAAATTTTGTGATAAGTAACGGATAGGCCGGAGGTAAAAACATATAAAAATCCCTATAGGGCACTTGGCCATTCAAGATGTAGTGGCTAAAAACGCTCCACCAGCCTTCGGTAATAGGAAAAAATTTGTTATATGTGAGCAAGCTGTAGGCAAAAATGATGCCCACGGAAATAAGGCTACCAGCGACGATCTGTAATTTTTTATTCATTCTCTACGCAAACAATTTATCCGAAGCTTAATATTTCAACCAGCTAAAAATTAACTTTTTCTTTAATGATCACGAACGGTTTTTTGCGGACCTGGGAGTGGATCGCGCCGACATATTCACCGATGATGCCTAAAAAGAAGATCTGGATACCGGAAAAAAACAAGATCAACAAGATCACGGCAGCTATTGCCGGCATCTGAGCCGGCCAGAAGAAGAGCTTTAAAACAAGAAAAATAAAAGCAACGAGTAGACTTGTAACCGATAAAAACAAACCCAAATATGTGCAAAACCGGATGGGAAAGTTAGAGTGGTTGATCAAAGCATTAATAGAAAAATCAATCAGGTAATTAATACGGCTTTTGGAGTGGCCGCGCGGGCGCGCTCGGCGTGAGTATTCAATGCCAAGCTGTTTAAAGCCAAGCAGGGTGATATAACCGCGTATATAGGGCTTATAATCATCCATCTTAATCAGCTCATCTACGGCTTTGCGGTCAACCAGGCGAAAGGAACCGGCGTTAAGCGGCATCTCTTCTTCCGAAAAAGCGTTAATGATCTTATAAAATAGTTTACGGCAAAATGCCAGGAGAAAACTATCTTTGGTCTGCTTGCGTGTACCATAGACAATATCGTAACCGGCTTCCCAATTTTTAATAAATTCTAAAATCAGCTCCGGCGGATCTTTCAAATTGGCCTCAAACGGCACTACCGCGTCACCCGTTGCATGTTGATAGCCGATAAGCTCAGTCTTGATCGGACCGAAATTACGCGAATAGCTCAAGATCTTTACCCGCTTATCCCGTGCGGCAATACCCTTTAAAAGCTCCAGGGTGCGATCACTACTGCAATTATCCAGAAAAATATGTTCGTAATCATATTTTTTTAAATCGGTAAAAAGTTTATTGATGACCGCGTAGACCTCTTCGACGGTCGCCTCTTCATTATAAACCCCGGTAATAATCGATATTTTTTTCATCTTTTAAAAAAATCCTCAAAACATTTACACATATATTGTAAACGTTTTTTATCGATGCCCGGATAAACCCCGATCCAGAAAAGTTGTTCCATGACGATATCGGTATTAGCCAAATCGCCGGCAATACGGTATTCGGCGTTCTGGTATGCCGGCTGCTTGATCAAATTGCCGCCAAAAAGCATTCGTGTAGCAACCTTGCGCGCCTCGAGCCAATTAACAATCTCGCCCCTTTTAAACGGCGCATCTTTTTTAACAATAATAGGAAAACCAAACCAACTGGGATCGGCTTCCTTGTCAGATGATGGGAGCAACAAATAATCACCGTATTTTTTAAGCGCCTTATAAAGAGCAGCAAAATTACTCTTTCGCGCAGCAATAAACCGGGGAAGTTTTTTCAATTGCGCGCAGCCGATTGCCGCCTGCATATCCGTTACCTTAAGATTATATCCGATATGCGAATATACATATTTATGGTCATAGCCGAACGGCAAGTCGCCAAATTTTTGATTAAAACGCCGCTTACAAGTGTCATCGTGGCCGGGATCGCACCAGCAATCCCTGCCCCAATCCCGAAAAGAAAGGATGATGCGGCGCAATAATGGGTTATCCGTCAAAACCGCACCGCCTTCGCCCATGGTGATGTGGTGCGGCGGATAAAAACTGCTGGTCGAGATATCACCGAAAGTCCCGGTATATCTTCCTTTATATTTTGAACCCAAAGCATCGCAATTATCTTCGATAAACCAGAGCTTATGTTTCTTGGCGATCCGGGAGATCAAACCAAGATTCACCGGATTACCCAGAGTATGAGCGACAAAAATCGCCTTGGTCTTTTTAGTTATCGCTTGTTCTATCTTGCCGGCCTGAATATTGTAATTACCCAGGTCAATATCAACAAATACCGGCAAAAGCCGATTTTGTATAATTGGATTTACTGTGGTAGGAAAGCCGCAAGCCGTGGTGATAACTTCATCGCCGGGTTTTAGCTGCCGCTCCTTTAAGAACGACGAAGTCAATGCCGAAACCGCGAGTAGATTAGCCGACGAACCGGAGTTGGTCAAAAGACAATATTTAACCCCTAAAAAATCCGCAAACTCTCTTTCAAATTGGCCGGCATATTTTCCCGCCGTAAGCCAAAAATCAAGTGAAGCATCGACAAGATTAGCCAGCTCTTCTTGATCGTAAACCCGCCCACCATAATTAACAGGGCTTTTACCAGGAATAAATTCCCCGCCATTTTTACCGGCGGCATAAAAATTCTTTACCTGCTTGATGATCGCTTTTCTTATAGCTTGTTGATCGCTCATTTTATTTTATTATAGATGCTAATTCACCCAGGGCAAACCTTATTTCATCCTCTTCCAGGTCGTCTACCCGCCGGGCTTTCAAGCAGTCATCGATTATGATCAAAGGTAATTTTTGCCCGGTCCGTTTTTTATCTTTTTTCATCGAAGCAATAATGCTCTCTTCTTTCCGGAGATCGCTTTTAACCCCGACGAAAAGGATCGGCAGCAATAACTCATCAAACAATTTTTTCTCGACGCGGGAAGATAATATCCCACGCGCTTTCGAGACGATATTTGCCAACATCATCCCCGCGACGATCGCCTGACCATGAGGGATCTTAAAATTTGATGCACTCTCCAAGGCATGGCCAAAACAGTGGCCATAATTCAAGAGATTCCGTTTGCCCTGATCAAATTCATCTTCTTCGATATACCCCTTTTTGATCAATAGAGAATTATACACCGCTTTAAAAAGATAATTCCCCCGCCGCTTAACGATTCTTGGGAGATCTTTTGTGACCGAGTTGATATACTTGCCTCCCCCGATAATATGCAATTTCACGATCTCCCCGATACCGCTGTAGAAATCAAGCGTTTTTTGGGTACGAATAAAATCCGTATCGACAATAATGCAATGCGGCGGGTAAAATGTCCCGATCAGATTTTTATAATCTTTATAATTTAAGGAGGTCTTTCCACCGATACAGCTATCAGCCTGGGCTAAGAGCGTTGTGGGCACATAGATCCACTTTATGCCGCGATATATGGTCGACGCCAGAAATCCGCTGACATCCTGAGTTATCCCGCCACCGATCGAGACCAAAACGATATTTTTTTTCGCCGCGCGTTCGATCAACGCATCATATAAGCGCATGACGGCAGCAAGCGATTTATTGAATTCATCAGCCTTAAAAAGAATTATGCGGGACCTGTCGAGACGATCAAAACAACCCTTTTTATAAAGCCCCCAGACCTTTTGATCGACCACATAGCAGGCAAGGGAGTTGTTTTCTTTTTCAATCTTAGCCAAAAAAGAATCCAACTTTCCAAACAACGCTTCATAATCGCGTACGCGTGATCTGATCTTCATCAGATGCACAAATAACCTCCATCGATCGCGATCGTCTGGCCGGTAATATAAGTATTTTTATCGGAACAAAGAAAGGCGACCAGCTCGGCAATTTCGCATGGCTCACATAACCGCTGCATCGGAATGGTCTTTTTTATTTTTTCCAAAACTTTTTTGGGATTATTCTGCCTGGTCATCTCGGTATTAACATAACCCGGCGCGACGCAATTAACCAAAACATTGTGAAGCCCAAGCTCAACTGCCAACGCACGGGTTAAGCCTCCCAAGCCGGATTTCGCCATCGTATAAGTTATCCTCCCCGGCTTAGTGATCTCGCCCCAAATCGAACCAAGGTTGACGATCCGGCCATACTTTCTCTTGATCATCCCGGGAGCAAGTTTACGTATAACCCTTAAGGGGGCCAAAAGATCGACCTGCAAAGTATCGCTGATAACCGGATCTTTTAAGCCTTCTAACGACCCCAAAATATTAATCCCGGCATTATTCACTAAAATATCTAAGGGATATTTTAACCCGGCAAAATATGCATCGATCGAGCTTTCCGATAATAAGTTCAATTCCTGGCGTGTCGGCACCAACACCCTTACCCCATCTTTTTTCAACCGTCCGGCGATCGCTAAACCAATCCCGCGCGATGCTCCGGTAACCAAAGCAATTTTTTGTTTCATACTTCCCCCAACGGCTTAATCAACATATTGGATTTTAATTCTTCACGGCTTAAAAAAGGAAACATATCTTCGAGCGGCGAGGAGACAAGCCGGCCGTCTTTTTCTTTGCGCGAAGATAAACGGGGAGAAAATTTATATCCACGCTCTAAAATAACCTCGCATAAGACCGGACCGTTCGCCTTAAGTACCTTTTGGATCTTCTTACCCATCTCCCTGTGCGCCTTGATGCTCTCAACCTTTAAACCATAGGCTTTAGCGACTTTAGTAAAAGAAGGAAAACTCACCCCGGAGGCAGCATCACAACCAATATAGGGAAGGCCGAAAAAATTCTCCTGAGTCTGCCTGATCGAGACATAACCGCCATTATTTAAAACAAATATTTTTATCGGTAACTTATTATGAACGATCGTCTGCAATTCCTGAATATTCATCTGGATCGAGCCATCACCGGTAAGACAAACCGTATTTTTCCTGCCATTAGCCAGGCAAGCGCCGATTGCTGCCGGTAGATCATAACCCATCGAAGCGCACCCCGAATTCCAAAAGATCCGCTGAGCTTCCTTTACCACTCCCGCCTGGAACAAAACGACACATGCCGAAGCATTGCCGGCAACCACAACATCATCTTTCTTGACCGCCATAGTAAGCTGCTCAACAAAATAATAAGGATTTACGGCCTTAGATTTTTGATCGTTTAGAGAAACCGGAGGGTATTTGCTTTTCCGTTCTTTGCACCAACTAAGCCACCAACGCCAATCCGGTAAGTGGTTTACGTTTTTTAAAGCCGCCTTTAAAAAATAGCCGGCATCGCAATTTATTGCCACATCCGGCATTAGTGTGGGTTTTTTTAACTCGACCGGATCAATATCGACTACGATTTTTTTTGCATGCCGGGCAAAAGTTTTCCAACCATAACTTATCTGCCGGATATTGTTGCGCGAGCCGACACTTAAAACTAAATCCGCATTTTGTAAAGCAAAATTACCGGACCGGCTGCCCAATGTACCGATCCTGCCGATAAAATATGGGTGATTCGAAGGAATAAGATCAAAGCCATTGAAGGTCGAAAGCACCGGGATCTTTAATTTTTCAATCAGAGCTAAAAACTTATGCCGCGCACCGGAGACGCGAATACCGTTACCGGCAATCAAAACCGGCCGCTGCGCCCCTTTAAGCAATTCCATCGCAGTACATATTTTTGCATCAACTTCGTTTTTTGAAGATGCAAGATCTTTTGCTTCATTTTTATAGGCCGGCATTGACTTTTCATCGACAAACGCTCCCTGCACGTCCAAAGGCAGATCAAGCCACACCGGGCCGGGACGCCCCGAGACTGCAATAGCCATTGCCTTATCCAACAACATTTTTATCTCTCTGGGTTCTTGTACGGAAACAGCAAATTTTGTGATCGGCTTGACGACCGAGATAATATCGACTTCCTGATCGCCTAACTGCCTTAAGCCTAAACCAGGACAAGAGCGGATGGTAGTCTCTTTTTTCACCTGGCCGGATAGATACAAAACCGGAACCGAGTCAGTCCATTGGCCCATCACACCGGTCAAGGCATTTAACCCGCCTGGGCCGGAAGTAACATTGACTACGGCTAATTTTCCGGTCACCCGGGCATAGCCTTCGCCAGCAATAGCGCAAGCTTGTTCGTGGTGATTAAATATACACTTGATCTTACCGGCACGCCCTAGAGAATCATTAAGGTGCATTGCTCCGCCGCCGGTAACCATAAAGACATGGCCGACACCGCACTCGGCAAGACGCTTGGCAATATAGTCAGATACCTTGATCATTATTATTCGTACGAACCGCCGGCCTCTTTGATCAGCTTATCATAACGCGCCTGGAGCATATCGATGCGGTGCTTATCTTCGTTATAGATCAAACCGTAAAAATCGCGTTTATTCTTAAGCCACATCAGCTCAAACCCCACAGCCTTAAGGATGCCCTGCTCGGCATTATCGGCTAAAGCCTCAGAAGATTGAAAAATCACTTTTCTGGTCTCATAGCGATCGATCGTCCCGGATAATTTTTGTAAAAACGGCAGGGCTTCTTTAGCCACACCACCGCCCACAACACACCTCAAGCCTCTTTGCTTGGCCTTGGTCAAGACTTCCTGGGCGATCTTAAATACCTGTTCGCCGTTGACATCGGCCCGGCTTAAGCCCAAAGACCCGGTCAGGTCTACTCTGCCTAAAACAATACCATTTAGCTCGCCGATCTCCGAGATCTCCATCATCCGGTCAAAATTACGATACCCTTCCACAGTCTCGATGTTGATCAAAAGCGCAATATCTTTCCGCTCGTCCGCCGGAAAGGTATTCTTGGCGGAAAGTAAAAATTTCTTTAGCGCATAGGGGGATTCGATCATCGGCGCAACCAGGTTAGCTACTCCGATCGAACGAGCATCATACATATCCTTCATCGCTTCACAGCCGCCGATCTTGATCGTCAGGTCTAACCCGGCGCGGGTAACCACCTCTTTAAGCCGCAATGCTTCTTCAATACGCGTACCTTCGGCCTCAAACTCAGCCTTTACTCCGATCACATGGTAGTTTGCCTTAAGGTCTTTTAAAGCAGCAACCATCTTGTTTTCCAGCGTATTCATGAAATAACTCCTATATTGGTTTCTCTTTAATGTTAACGGTAAACCAAATTATTATAGCATAAACAAAGCTGATTTATTCTCTTGTAGGCGACGAATAAACACTCAAAAAAGACAATAAAACCCAAAACAACATCACTAACCGTAACGAATAAAATTGAGTATCAAAAAACCCGTAAACCAAAAAAGCAAAAAGCCCGGTTAAGAGGCCGTAGCATAGACCATCATATTGACGCTTAAGATAAACCGCGGCTTGGTAAAAAACCGTCGCCAACATCCCCAAAAACCCCAATAGCCCAAAAACACCCGTCTCGGCTAACATCTGCAAGTAGCAATTATGGGCATAACAATTATTCAAAGTGCCGTAAGCAGACATTTGATCCATAAACAAACCAATGCCTTTACCGACAATCGGCGACTCTTTAAACATCGCCCAGGCGGCGCGCCATAATTCAAACCGGTGAGCATCCCCCCCTGTCTGGAATATTGCCACAATGCGCTGGTGGGCAAAGGGAGCACGCCAGACAAACGCAATACAAGCCGCGAATACAGCCAACAAGACCAATTTATGGCGACGAGAAGAGATTATAAACCAAACAATAAGCCCCGAAAAAAAACCAATCCAGGCACCGCGGGAATAGGTAAGAAAAAAACAGGACAATACGAGCGTAAAACCCACAAAAGGTATTACCTTCCACCATTTTTTTGCCGACAATGATAAAGAAAAAACTATAAATACCGGGACTATCAGATAAGCGGCTAAATTATTGGCATTGGTGAAGGTAGCGCCAACCCTGCGGCTGCCATCTTGATTACCCATCATAAAATCTACACCATGAAGTTTTTGATACAAGCCGTCTATGCCGACCAATACCGCGCAAGCCGCGAAAATCTTAAGTAAAACCTGAACTTGCCCACGTTTTAAAAATATCCGGCCAAAATAAAATAAAAAAACTCCCTGGCCCCACTTAAAAAACCAGGCGTGAAAACTTTTATGAAAATCGGTAGAAACAAAAAGAGAAAGGGCAATTGTAGCATAAAAGATCAATACGGATAAATTAGCCGGCTCGAGAAAAAATTGCTTAACTTGTCTTAAACGCAAACGCCAGAGAAATGCACGCACGATAAGAAAAAAATAGATGACCCCGAAACAGATCTCCACCGCCGCGTTAGATATCGCAAACATAAAAACCATTGCGGCAAAGGCACAAAAAATAATCTTATCAACAATGGCTAGGACCTTAACTCGCGTGGCACTCATCGTCCTGCGGCCATCGTCAACCGTTAAATCAACCATATTTTATCCTATGTTTCCAGGCTGATAAGAAGGGACGAGCTCTTTGATCAATTTAATGATCTCGCTACTGTCCATGGTATCGGCTAAGCGCCTTAAGCGATTGATCTTAAGGCGTAATATTCCTTTATCAAAATTATCCGGCTTGGTAATATAAATCCTGTCGTGCTTGGTGGTCTTATCTTCCTCGGCGTTATGGAGGACCTCTTCATAAAGCTTCTCTCCCGGCCTTAAGCCGACAAATTTAATTTCAATATCTTCGCCGGGCTTCAAACCCGATAAGATGATCAATTCCTTAGCCAAATCGACGATTTTGATCTGCTCGCCCATATCCAAGATGAAGATCTCGCCACCGCGACCGATAGCCCCGGCCTGCATCACTAATTGCGCTGCTTCTGACGCAGTCATAAAAAACCTTCTCACTTCGGGGTGGGTTACGGTAACCGGGCCACCCTGTTCGATCTGCTTTTTAAAGATCGGTACCACACTGCCGCTGGAGCCGATCACATTACCAAAACGCACCGCCATGAATTTAGTCCGTGGGTTATCCGCCTTAGCCAGCATGATCATCTCGGCAATGCGTTTAGACGCGCCCATTACGCTGGTCGGCCGGACTGCCTTGTCGGTCGAGATCATCACAAAGCTCTCCACACCATAATGCTGGGCAGCATACATAAGATTACGCGTACCAATAACATTATTCTTGATCGCCGCGGCAGGGTTTTCCTCCATTAAAGGCACGTGCTTATGCGCGGCGGAGTGGAAAACCACATTGGGATGCATTACCGAAAAGACTTTTTTCAACAAACCGATATCACGAATATCCCCGATTACAGCCCGTTGCGGTATATCGGGAAAATTCTTCTTCAACTCTAATTGTAGAAAATATAAGTCATTTTCGTTGTGATCAAAAAAAATGATCTCACGAGGAGAAAATTTAGCGATCTGCCGGCAAAGCTCCCGACCGATCGAGCCCGCCGCGCCGGTAACCAAAACGATCTTACCTTTTATAAAACGATTGATCTCATCAGTATTAATATCCACAGTCTCCCGCCCCAGCAGATCTTCGGATTGGGCTTGCCGGATATTCGTAACGGTGATCTCTCCGGTTAATATCTTATGCAAGGCAGGAATGGTTTTGATCGGCACCCCGGCCTCTTTGCATTGAGTGACAATCGTACGCACCAAAAGGCCGCTCGCCGAAGGGATTGCAATAATAATATCCGTAGCATGATGCAGCGTAACGGCTTTGCTTATCTCGGAGATCTTGCCCAAAACTTTAATCCCCTGGATGCGCGCATGAAGCTTAAGCGGATCATCATCCACAAAGCCTACTGGCTCATACAAACGGTTGCCTCCGCTCAAAAGTTCCTTGGCCACCATCTGCCCGGCGGCGCCGGCACCGACGATGATCGCACGCCGGTAATGTTTGATACCGGTTTGTTTCAATTTAATGATCGCCCGGGGAGAGAAACGAGAAAAGGTAATAAACATAAGGCAAAAAAAGTAATCCAGGACCAATATCGTGTGCGCCAAGCCAGGGTGGTGAGCGATCAAGGTTGACACGACCATGATAAAAGTACCTAAAGTAACAGCAACAAAAACATTAAGCGCCTCGCTAAAGCTGGCATAACGAAACGACCATTGATAAAGCCCGCAAAAGTAAAAAATCATGATTTTTACGACCACGGCAAAAATATAAATACCCGCTGAGTTTTCGACGCCGTGCCAACCAAAAAAGATCAGAAACGAAAGGCCAAGGGCCAAACCGATTAAAATCGCATCGATCAGTATCATAATAAATTTGCGGGTAATGACTAACATTTTTGCCTCTGCTTTTCCTTATATTTAACGAAAAAAGCCCCGGTAGATAGAATAATAAGGCTTAAGATAAACGAGACCAACTTCTGCGCCATGCCGCCATAAAAATAAAAACAGGCCATAACCGACAAAAAAATAAAAAACCAGGATAAAACACTGGTAACTGCCTTATGGCTATAACCCAACAATACCGCCCGTTGATAAAAATGGCTGCGGTGCGCCTTATACCACTCTTCTTTCTTGTAAATTCTCCGCAGCAAAGTGACGATCGTATCAAATAAAAATAGACCGAGAGTGATCACAATCGGCATAAATAAGCGCCCATCAATAAGCGGTACGCAAGCAAGAAAAAAACCGATCATGTAGCTGCCGCTATCACCCATAAAGATCTTGGCCGGATGTAAATTTAAAATAGCAAAACCTGCGGCCGCGGCACAAAGGCAAAGGCCCAAAACAGCGAGATAATAATTAGCTGAGCTAAAGCTTAAGATCGCCACGACAAGTCCGGCAAAAATCGCCTGCATCGCAGCTAAGCCATCGATGCCATCCATAAAATTGTAAAAGTTGGTCACCGCCACCAGCCATAGCGTAAAAAAAATAATACCGAAAAAAGCCAATGGAAGAGTAAAGCCGAATATTTCTAAAGTATCGTGGCGGCCGCTAAAAATTACTGCGGCCAAAGCGATCAGCAATTGTGCCGCAATACGCTTTATCTCGGAAAGATTATACCGGTCGCTCAAAAAACCCAATACGGCATTGGCCAAAACGGCTACCAACACCACCATGATGCTGCATGTTACTTTTAATAAAGGGTTAAAAAGTAAGAGAGTACCGGTAACAAAAAAAGCTGCGGCGATACCGATGCCACCGCCTCTAGGCGTTGGCAGAGAGTGGCAACTGCGCTCATTAGGGATATCGATAAGGCTTAAACGCCGGGAACAATAAATCATTCCGCGCGCAATAGCCCATGAGAGTACCGCCCCAAACAAACATATAGATACCACAGCCATACTCATCTATTATAGGGAAATTTATTTAAATATCAACTAAACCGAACGACCATGAAATACAGTAAAACATACAAAAACCTATTACCGGCTAAAATCGATCTTATTCAAGCCTGCTGGCTTCGCATGCATAACATCAAAAAAATCGTCTTCGACAAGCCCGTTCGCCTTAGGGTCATAGGATCCAAACACTTTAATATTATTTTCTTGAGAGATCTTTCTGATACGCCTCTCTACTCTTGTAAGCCGATCAACAGAAGATACATCCGCCAGCTTAAAAAACATAGGGTTGTATGGAGCAAGCAAAAAATATACTTCAATTTTTTCTTTTTTGACCAAATCAACCATCTTTTCGAAAACGCTTACGGCGGCTTCGTCGTAATCTTCGCCATCTAATTTATAATTAATGTTCCCAATATAATCTTTTTTTGTATTTAATTGTTCTATATAGCTTGAACTATACACGTGACTCCCATCATTAAGCGTGACCACCGACTTATAGCCTTTATCAAAATCAAATTTACCGACCTCGCCATATTCTTTTAAAGGATTATCCGGTATCACCTTAAACGGAGCGCTGCACAAACTCTTTACGCTTTGTGAAAAATATTCAAAATTTACTGCGTTAGTCAACAATTGCAGCCAATATGGCTCCACCGCGCCCGGCGGCTTGATGCCAAGGTCTTTGAACATACCATAAAGATGTTCCTGATAAACCATATACCGCACATCCATTCCCCATTTTAAGCTCCAAGGGCTTATTTCTATTACCAACGCTTTTGGCCTGTGCGGGTTATGTAAAATCATGTGCGAAAAAATCATTATATCCTCTAAAGCACCGCCAGAAACTCCTAGGTTAAGGCTGCGCCCAGGAAAAGATTTAGCAAACTGATGCACCATTACGCGGCCCAGCGGCATGACATGGCTCGATCCGCAAATGACAGTGTCAAAATCACCGGCCTTTTGGGCCAAAGCGCCCTTAACTGCCCTTTCATTACCAAAGGTAATAACCCCGGTAGACGAGCTCGTCAGCAGCTTCACATAATCCTGCATATACTTTGCTTTCAGCATTTTTTGTAAATAAATATCGCCCGGATCATAAATAAAATTAATAGCAAAAACCGGGATAAGCACAGAAAATACCGTCACAAAAAAAATAACTAAATACCGGCGGTTAAAGTAATGTTTTTTGTCCATCATGATTTCACCATAAAGCACTCATTAAAATTGAAAATAAAGAAACGGCGAATTCCGCACCATAAAAAGCATCGAAACCGCAAAAAGTAAACCCGTCAAAACCGCCCAACCCAAATGATGATTAAGCCGCGCAACAATCTTGTTCGAATTTGTAAAGCCTAAAGCAATAATAAAACCAAACACAACAAACATGGCGGTCCGGTGATTGATTGGCGAACCTAGGTGATTCCAATGAAGAAAGTGCCGGCCATAAGGAATAGAAAAAAGCGACTTTCTATCATCTATCTGACCACCGGAAAACCTCATCATGCTACCCAAAATATTCTTTACTACAGAAAGATCTTTAGACCGAAAGAAAATCCATGTAAAATTTACAAAACCAAAGGTAATGGCCCAGGCTGCCAAGAAATGTAGTTTAAAGTTGAACCGCGTCCAGCCCCGGTAAATAACACTGGCTACTCCATGCAAAAACCCCCAAATCAAAAAAAGCCATCCCGCACCATGCCATATTCCCCCAATAAGAAATGTAGCCATCAAATTACAATACATCCTGATATCGCCAACTTTGTTGCCGCCCATGGGAATATAGAGATAATCCATAAAAAATCGCGATAACGTCATATGCCAGCGGCGCCAAAAGTCTTGGATGCTCAAAGCCTGATAAGGCGAATTAAAATTTATCGGCAATTTTATGTTAAAAAATAATGCTGCACCGACCGCCATATCCGTATATCCGCTAAAATCAAAATACAATTGAAAGGTATAAGAAAAAGAAACAAGCCACGCCTCTACCGTCGTTAAATCTACGATCTTATTAAAACCGTAATTAGCCCAAACAGCAAAAGTATCTGCCAGAATAAGTTTTTTAAATAACCCTATGGAAAAGAGCAAAAGCCCGGCACGAATATTCTCATGACTTAATATTTTGTTCCTTAACGAATCAAACTGAGGCATCATCTCTTTATGATGGATTATCGGGCCGGCGATCAAGTGGGGGAAAAAGGTTACAAATAAAATATAGTTTAAAAGGCTATACTCTTTGGCCGCGCCGCGATATGAATCGGCCAGGTAAGCGATCTGTGTAAAAGTAAAAAAACTTATGCCCAAAGGTAAAATAATGTTAAAAATCACAAGCCGGGCATGAATAAAATAAAATATAGGCATCTGTAAAAGCAGATTAACATTCGAGGCAAAAAACATATAGTATTTAAAATAACCTAAAAGTAATAAATTCAAAACAATGCCAAACACCAATAAAAACTTTCTTAAATCTGCCGGAACTTTTTGATTACGCCCTACCGAAACGCCTATACCGTAGTTAAAAGCGATAGAGATAAGGATAAGAGGGAAAAAGGCAATATTCCACCACCCATAAAAGATCAGCGATGCGCCGGCAAGCCAAATTTTAGCGGCAAAGGTTAATTTTTTACTACTTAAAAAAAAATAAAGAAAAAATGTTACCGGAAAAAAAACGAATATAAAAAAATATGAGTTAAATAGCATTTAACAAAATTCCTACGGGAACCAAACTTTTATACCAACCTGCGGTAACGGCCAAACCCTGCTCCATGGAATAGCGCGGACCAGCTTCAAGGAACTTTTCAAGGCGCGATGCATCGATTGCCAATGAACCGGTCAAGCGCTCGATGGCTCCCTTATTAATAAGCGCCATTAGTTTCAATAACCTCAACGGCAGATTAAAAATACGGCAAGGTTTGCGCAACGCCTTGGCGATCATCTTTAACAATTCCGGCGTCGAGACAATTTCTTTATCACTCGCAAGAAAGGTCGCATTAATACGCTTATCGTAATTGGCTAAGGCGATCAAGGCATCAACAATATTATCCACGTAAGCAAAGCTGCGCTTGTTGTTGATCTTGCCCAACGGCAACGGCAAGCCTTTATCGACCAGTTTCAACAACCGAAACATATTGGCTTTATTACCAGGGCCATATATCAATGGCGAACGCAAAATGCAATAATCGATATTATATTTTGGGCAAAGTTCTTTAACCGCATTTTCCGCTTTCAGCTTGCTGCGTCCATAAGCAGTCTGCGGGCGGCACTCGCTCTCCTCGGTAAGGACTTCGTCGCGCAAGAGCCCCATGACGATAACTGAGCTCATGTAAATAAACCTTTTAACGGAGGCTTTGCGGCAAGCTTCGATCACCTTACGGGTGATATCTACATTCACTGCGTCAAAGACCGCGTCATTATCCTGATCTTTATCCTTCAAAATATGCGCGCGGCCTATCAAGTGGATTACACAATCAACGCCTTGCAGATGCTTAGCAAGAGCATCAATATTATTAAAGTCTACAGCAACACCTTGAGTGCTATTTGGATCACGCACCAGCGCCTTGAACGAAAGTCCCCGCTCGCCAAATACCGCGCAAAGCCGCCGGCCCAAAAACCCATCAGCCCCGGTCACTAATATCGTCTTCATTTGCCCCCTTCCGCAATATATCTCGCCAACCCCTCTTCCCATGTCGGTATCTCGACATCTAACGCTTTGGCTAACCTTGCATTACTCATCGCCGAGAATAACGGCCGCTTGGCTTTAACCGTGAAGGAGCTCATGGGCACCGGAACCACCAAATTATCCAGCTTTCTTTTGACAATAAACGCTTTAGCCAATTCGTAGCGCGAAGCATAACCGCTATTAGTCAGGTGATAAAGTCCGGTTAACTTTTCCTCTAAGGCCAATAAAGTAATATCCACAACCGTATTGGTGAAGGTCGGGACTGATACCTCATCCGCCGAGATCTTAAGCACCTTATTGGTTTGCGCCCAAGTAGATAACTTATATAAAAAGTTTTGCTTACCCTTGCCGATAACCCAGCTTAAGCGAAAAATCAAATAACCAGCTAAGTTATCTTTTATCGCTTGCTCGCCAGCTAACTTACTTTTGCCATACACGTTAAGCGGGTTAACAATATCCTCTTCGGTATATAGTTGCCCCTTAGTGCCGTCAAAAACATAATCTGAACTATAATGAACCAAAAATATTTGCTTTTCATTACAAATTTTAGCAATATTTAAAACTGCCTGATGATTGACTAAATCGGCAACGGCCGGATTAGCTTCGGCCTCATCCACTGCGTTATAGGCAGCACAATTAAGAATAATTTCCGGAGCTTCCTGGGCAACAAAAGCCTTTAGTTTATCGCCATCGGTAATATCACAATCTTTCTCTTGTGGCGCGACAAAATTGAATTTACTATCGGCTAAAACATTAACAAATTCCTGTCCCAACTGGCCATTGGCGCCTAAAATCAATATCTTTTTATGCTTCATGGTATTTGAAATTATTTTCCGCATCCTTAAATGCTTTCAAAGCTTTATCTTTATCGGCAAGGATCGGCTCGTCTACTTGCCAATTGATATTTAAATCTTTATCGTTATAAATTATGCCGCTTTCATGCTTAGGCGAATATTCATCGCTGCAGGAATAAATCACCCGCGCCGCGTCGGAAAGCACTGAAAACCCGTGGGCAAAACCTACCGGTATATATAACATTCTTTTGCTTTCACAGGATAACTTTTCCCCTACCCATTTTCCATAAGTCGGCGAACCTTTACGTATATCAACCGCGACATCGAAGATCTCACCAAAGATAACGCGCACTAATTTGGCCTGAGCTTTGGGGCTAAGCTGATAGTGCAAGCCCCGGATCACGCCTTTTTTCGATTTTGATTGATTTTCCTGAACAAATTTTACGTCGATCCCGCCTTGGCCAAAAGCCGAGTATTTATAAACTTCATAAAAATATCCGCGCGCGTCAGCCATAATCGAAGGCTCAACCAAAATTACTTCCGGTATTGTAAGGCAAGTAAATTTAAATGCCATTACTTCTTTTCCTTAATAATATCCAACAAATAATCGCCATAAGATGACCTAAACCCTGCGGCGATATTTTTTATCTCCTTAGCGCCGATAAAACCCATGCGATACGCCACCTCTTCAATGCAACCGATCTTTAACCCCTGGCGGTCTTCGATAGTTTTGATAAAGATTGAAGCATCGATCAAGGAATCACAGGTGCCGGTATCGAGCCAGGCATAGCCACGTCCCAACAATTTAACTTTTAGCTTTTTACCTTTTAGATAAACATTATTGATGTCAGTGATCTCGATCTCGCCACGCTTTGACGGCTTGATATTTCTAGCAATATCCACGACTTTATTATCGTAAAAATAAAGCCCGGTTACTGCCCAGTTAGATTTAGGCTTTAATGGCTTTTCTTCTATCGATAAAGCCTTGTGGTTTTTATCAAAATATACTACACCATAACGCTCGGGGTCTTTAACATAATAGCCAAATACCGTTGCTCCATTCTTTGCAGCAATCGCTTCCTTTAAAACCTCATTCAAACCATGGCCAAAAAAGATATTATCGCCCAAGACTAAAGCAACATTATCCTTACCGATAAAATCACGCCCCACAATAAAGGCATCGGCCAGCCCGCGAGGCTGATCTTGCCGAGCGTATTGAATATTTATGCCGATATCGCTGCCATCTCCCAACAAAGCCTTAAATTGTGGCAATGCATCGGGGGTAGAAATTATCAAAATATCTTTGATCCCCGCTAACATTAACACCGATAAGGGGTAATAGACCATCGGCTTATCGTAAACCGGCAAAAGTTGCTTACTGATACTTTTAGTAACCGGATAAAGCCGCGTTGCCTTACCTCCGGCCAAAATGATTCCTTTATATTTTTTCATAACGTTTCTCCCACTTTAGCGGAGCAACTCTTCGCCTTGAATCAAATTTATATCTTCGACCATTAACTTATGTTTTTTCAATAATGCAATTGTCTTGTCTAAATTAATCACCGTATCTTCTGAACTAAACTCCTTAGCTAAAACATTTGGCTCCTTATTCGCACGCTCTTGCAATTCCGGAAGCATCGGCAAAATCGCATAATAATCTCCGCGCTTTACACAATGGTTCACCTCTTCTTCTGAAACCATGATCTCATGCAGTTTTTCTGCTGGCCGAATACCAATATTTTTTATCTTGATCTTCCGCTGACCGATCAAAGCCTTGGCAATATTAATTACCGTCGCTGCAGGAGCGTTAGGCACATAGGTTTCGCCGCGCTTGGCGTAACGTAAAGCAGAAAGAAGCGTATCTACCGCCTGGTTTAAACTCAGCAAAAAGCGAGTCATCTCTGGGACCGTGATTGTAACCGGGCCGCCTTTTTTTATCTGTTCGTGAAAAAGCGGGATAACCGAACCGCGGGACGCCAAAACATTGCCATAGCGCACACAAATAAAACGCGTTTTGGGGTTTAAAATATTGGCAGCGATGATAACCTTTTCTTGAATGGCCTTGGTCATGCCCATAACATTCACCGGCTTACAAGCCTTATCGGTGCTGACCGCTAAAACCGTATCTACCGGATAAGAGTTCTCTTCGATGGCCCGCACAATATTGACGGCACCCAAACAATTGGTCAAAACCGCCTGCATGGGAAAGTATTCGCAAGTCGGTACTTGCTTTAATGCTGCGGCGTTAATTACAATGTCCGCATTTTTTACGGCAGAACAGACATCGGCATAGTTACGCACGTCTCCAATGCGAAATTCCAAAGCATTTTTAAAATTATTATAGATAACCTCTTCCGTAGCTACTAATCTATGAAGGTAGGCCATGCGCATCTCGTGCTGTTTGGCTTCATCGCGAGACATCACAATGACCTTTTTAGGCGTACCCAGCTCTCCGCTCAACACCCTGCGGACCAACACTTTCCCTAAAGACCCGGTACCGCCGATCACTAAAATTGTTTTTTTGTCAAAAACCATTATGCTCTCCTTTTAATTTTATTCCTCTGCTCCATTAATTATATCGCATTATTGGAAATGCGCCAAAATTTGACCTGCCGACCGAGAAACAGAAAAAGTATTTTCTAACAATAACCGCGCATTTGCCCCCAATCTGCGCCGTAAGCCGAGATCCTTGATCAACCTAAGGGCATCCTCTCGAAGCTGAGCGTCATTACCGTTAAAGCTCACAAGTCCGGCACACTTTTCTTCAAGCATTATTTTTAAATCATTCCCCGGATTCACGCTGGCAAGAACCGGCATTGAATAATACATATAACCAAGCATTTTACCGGGAAAATTCTGCGTCTTTAGTTTGCGATCCAGCGAAATCAACCCCACATCAAATTCAGACAGCATCGCTAAATATCGCTCTTGGTCCACTGCCCCATGAATCACAATATTCATTAATTTTTTTCTCTCAATGATTGTTTTCAGGCGTTCCGCCTCGCTGCCGTCTCCTACCAGCAAAAAATAAGCCTTTGGTTCATCTTTCAAACTCTCCGCAAGCCTAAGAATGTTATTCATATCCTGGGCCATCCCGATATTCCCGCCGTAAAAAAATACCACCTTATCGTTTAGCCCCAGTTGTTGGCGATAACCATAAAAGCGGATATTATCTTCCTTGAGCTTGGTCCAATTATATAAAACCTCAAGACGATGCTTTTTATCCAAACCGTTTTCTCGAAAATAATCAAGGTTAGCTGGCGATTGTACACCGATTATGTCCGCCACGCCATACTGCTCCATCTCTTTTTTTCGAAAATACCCATACACCAATCCCTTCTTTAAAATACCAGCATCGACCGCCCACTGAGGAAAAATGTCTCGAAGAATCAAATAAGAACGACAACCAAAAAGTTGTTTAAGTTTTTTAACCAAAAACCCGAAAAAGATGCTGGGAGAATACCAAACCACTAAATCACATCTATGCTTTTTAAAAAATTCCCGGCTCTTACGCCACAGTATCGCCGAAAGCATTATTTCGTTAACTGCTCTAATTATTTTAGGAGCTTGGTCTATCTTCCCTGCCTTTATACGCACTACTTCAATACCATTTTCATCAGAAACCTTAAGGTTAGACCCAAGCTGGTTATCCGGAGTTAAAACTATGACCTCGTGGCCAAGTTGAAGAAATTCGGCGGCAAGATCATGCATTAATTTTGCGCAAGACTTAGTGCTCGGCAAATAGTATACACTGATCAGAAGAATGCGCATCTTAAAAATAATTCGTTATCTGGCTGCGCAATACATTTATCACAACCGATGACGGGCTACAATCTTCACAGAGGTCATAACGGGCTTGCCACTTTATATTTACGGCCGTTTCTACCGAATCGACAATATTCTGAGGATTTATCCCTGCGATAATGTGCGCCCCGGCCTCGACAGTTTCCGGACGCTCTGTACTCTTGCGAATACTAACGCATGGCACTTTATAAAATAACCCTTCTTCCGAGGTTGTTCCCGAATCCGCCACGAGGCAAAATGCGTTCATGTTAAGATGATTAAAATCATAAAACCCTAGCGGATCGATGATCCTTACCCCTTTGGGAACCACCATATTTTTTAATTTACTCTTGGCGCGTGGATGCATGGGGTAAATTATTTCCTTCTTAAACTTTTTATAGATTAACCCAAACCCCTTTAAAATCGACTGGAACGACACCGGATCATCGACGTTCTCTTTGCGATGAGCCGTAACAGCAACGTACCCCTTCGGAGCAATTCCTAAAGTTTCCAATATACGGCTAGCTTTGACCTTGCCGCTAAAAGCGCGCATCACTTCGAAGGTCGGGTTACCGGTGACAAAGATCTTCGAAGGGTGAATATTTTCCCGAATCAGGTTTTCCCGGTGGTACTGGTTAAAGGGAAGAAGTATGTTAGAAATATGATCGATCAGAATACGGTTCTTCTGCTCCGGCATCCGCTTGTCCCAGGCTCTTAATCCCGCTTCCATATGAAATATCTTAATATCCCGGTTCGCCGCCGGTAGTACCGACAAACCGCTGTAAGTATCACCCAAAACGATTAATGCATCAGGCTTTACTTTTTCAAAAAGCTCATCGCTCTTCCTTATTACGTCCGCGACCTCTTTACCGTATGAAGTCGTATCGATCGCAAGGTCATAATCCGGTTTTCTTAGCTCTAAGTCCCGGAAAAAGAAGTCTTTTAATTCTTTAGTATGATTTTGGCTGGTATGCACCATAATATGGTCGAAATTTAAAGAATCTAATTTTTTTAAAACCGACCACATTTTGATCATCTCGGGCCGGGTGCCCATCATTGTCATAACTTTCATTTTTTTCTCCTTATATTAATTATTCCGGAAATATTCTCACCTGGGGAAGAGGAATAATAAATTTTCCCCCATTTTTAATATAATCCTGCCTTTTCTTTATCACCTCATCAGTAAAAGACCACGCAAACAAAATTATATAATCCGGAGTTTTTGATTCTCTAACAAAATCCCAGGGCTTAATCGGTACGTGGGTTCCGGGCGTAAAAAATCCCTGTTTGGCCGGAGCGTCATCAACAACATAATCCAAATAGCGGCCGTCTATCCCGCAATAATTCATAATAACCGTTCCCCGCCCAGATGCGCCATAGCCGATAATTTTTTTACCGCTTTGTTTTAGCCGATCGAGCAAAACCATAAGATCGCGCCGAGTTCGATCAACTTTATCCGCATATTGCGTATAAACGCCGCTCTTATCGAAACCTCTTTCTTGTTCGTGCCGCATCATCTCTACGGCCGCAGATGAAATATCACCCTTGACCTTACCGATATTGCGCGAATAAAACCTTACCGACCCCGACCGAACCCCCGGGGTATATTTAACATCAAAGATTTCCATATCAAACTTTTTTAGAAACCGCGCCAAAGCAATAAATGAGTAGTAGCTCATGTGTTCGTGATAGACCATATCATATTGCATCTCGTCAATAAGCGTCCCCAAGTAATATATTTCAAATATAAATACACCGTCATCTTTTAGCAAAGACTTTACCCCTTTCATCACATCGACCATATCATCGATATGGGCGCAGGAAAAACTCGAGACTACCGCATCAACCTGCCCATGTTTTTCTTTTATCTGCCGCGCTACTTTTTCAGTAAAAAAATCGTTAACAATGACTGCGTCTTTTATATCGATCCGCTTTACTACATTGGTCGCCGGATCAACGCCGATAACACGCACACCCAAACTGGAAAACGGCCGAAGCATCACCCCGTCATTGCATCCGATCTCCAGGATCGCAGGACTCGCCTTAGTCTTTAAAAACCGCTCGTAAACATCTTTTGCGTAATCTTTAAAATGATCGACCAAGGTCGCGATCGCCGAAGAAAAAAAGAAATAATTATTTTTGAACAAAGTATCCGCGGAAACCACGTGGCCAACCTGTACTAAATAACAATCTTGGCAGAAATTAAGGGTTAGCGGGTAATATTTTTCCTGTGGAAAATCCTTTTCTTTCAAAAACCCTCCCGCCAAAGGAACATTACCCAGGTTAAGGATCTCGTACAAATTGGTTCCCTGACAAAACCGGCAGGTATCGCGCTCGATAAATTCGCCTATTGGTTTATCCTGGCTATGCAATGTAATCTCCCCCGTTTTAATGGTTTAGGTTATTATCTCGGTGATAATCCATATACATCTTATCTATTAAATCCACCCAAAGGGGCGGATTATACCCGGTTATGGAGCGAAATAACGAAGAGTCCAGCGAACGATCCAAAATAAATTCGCTATCCGGTTCGATCTCTATTTTCTTCCCATATCTTTGCGCGATCAACTTCAGCAAATCGTACTTCGATATCGGTTCAGACGAAACATGGTATATTCCCGAGAGATCGTTATTCGGTAAAATATAGTCGCTTATAATCCTAGCCAGCTCAACCGTGGGAAAGCCGGAATAGATCGCCTTGGTATAGCCGCGCACTTTTTCTTTCTGCGCGAGAAACCACTCCACCAGCGCCGACTTTTCCAATAGTTCATGCCCAAGGATAGAGGTTCGTATGGTCACGCAGTTAGAGTAACTTACTTCGCCGAGGTACTTGGTCATCCCGTAGAAATCCGAAATATTTATCTTATCTTTTTCAACATACATCCCTTTTTTACCGTCGAACACGACATCGGAACCGATCTGAATAAGCCTAGCGCCTAACTTTTGGCAAACTAAAGCCAACCGGTGTGGGAATTGAGCATTAATACTGATCGCCGCCAAAGGATTTTTCTCGATCTGCGCTTGCCTTATTAAAGCGATACAGTTAATCACAACATCCGGTTTGACCTTTTCCAAAATCCCGACAATACCGGAAAAATTTTCGACATCGATCCCGGCTTTGAGCCTCTTTTTGTATTTCGCCGCAAAACCCATCTCTAACGGGCCGATTGCCAGAGCCGTAGCGTAGACGTCCAAATTATCTTGCCCGGCACAATGAGCCAATAACTTATGCCCCAGCATACCGGTGCCGCCCAATATTAAAACTTTCTTTTTCATTAGCCCTTCATTCTACACTTAAGCAATATAGATGTAAATATCACTGCTTTCCTTCTAATATCTTACGATGTAAACCGGAATATTTCTCTACCGCTATCTTCCAGGTAAAATTATCCTCAACGTATTTTTTTAAATTCTTCCCCATTGTGTTAAGTTTTTTGGGGTCTTGCAAAATCTCCACGAGGCCGCCCTTGATGCCTTCGACCGAAGGCGCGACCATTATCCCGCCATTGACAAGAGCCACATCATCAAAACCGCATTGATCGGTAATCAGTACCGGCTTGCCGGATATGCCCGCTTCCAAAACGACGATCGACATCGCTTCTTGCCGGGAAGGAATTACCAGCAATCCCGTTGCCTGATAGGCCGATATCTTATCGCTACCCCCCAAGTAGCCAACAAGATGTACCTTTTCCTGCAAAGAAAATCGCTCAATGATCCTTTCCAGCTCGGCGCGCATCCCGATATCCGGACCGGCAAAAACAAGATGATACCCCTTAAGCCTTTCTTGCGCCTGAGCAAAGGCGAGCAAAAGCAAATCCGGCCCCTTGATATGGTTTAATCGCCCCACAAAAAGCATAAACGGATGGATCCCCAGCTTATACTTACTCCGAAAAGCCTCTTCGCTGCCGGTGTTAAAATCTGCCGGATTAATCCCGTTAGGAATTAAAGAAATCTTATCAACACTTACACCATAGGCTTTAAAATGATCGATCTCGTTTACCGCCACCGCAATGCAAGCCTCGGCATGGCGAACAATATTTTTGCCGACAATAAAATTATAAATTTTTTTCAATATCTGCGACCTACCGTAAAGCGGAAGCGTTCCCGCAGGGCAGACAACGTATGGTTTTTTAAGCTGCCGCGCGGCATAATAAACTAAGGCGTTTATAAACGTCCAGTGCCCCATAAGATGAACGATATCGCTTTCACTGACCAGGCTTTTTATTAACTTATACGAAAATCTGGGCAAATAGAAACGCTTTACCAGGCAAGGCAGAGCGACGATTTTCACGCCATCAACATTTTTTTTATAATCCCGCGATAGGCCGATATCGGTGGTCAAGATGGTGGTATCAATACCGCTAAGAGCCATTTGTCGGCTTATCTGGATAGTTCTCTCCGCGGTTCCACCGCCTGACACCGGATCTAACGACATATTAACATTCAATACTTTCATAAAATTAACAAACCTAAGCCGAAACTATTCGGCGGACTGCCCCTCCTAGGCCAAGATTAAAAACAAAACCTGCTTTCTTAATTTTTTCTGACGAATAACGGACATCTCCCCGGTTCCCTTTCCCCCGCGCTAATTTACGCAAAACATATGGCACAATAAGCGGTAAATGCCGCGCAGGGGAAACAGAATCAACGGCTTTACCCGCACGATAGGCACGATAAAGCGCCCAAAGGCCTGCGAAAGTATTTAATGCCTCTTGGTCGCAGGAAACAATATAACACTGCGGAGTTTCCCCAGAACGCTCGATAAAATACAGCGCCGCTTCGGCCACATCTTCCGCGTGGACAATATGCGCGCACTCGCCGCCGGTTACAAAAATTTTGCAAAGATCAACCCACGAAGCGCGCTGAAACAGTGAAAAAATACCCGGCCTTTTTTCATCGGCAACATTAGTCGGCCTTAGAACAACCACGTTACAACCCTTGATCCCCCGCATCACCAGCTGTTCCGCCGCCCACTTACTTTTCTCATATACATTTTGCGGATTACAAGGACTTGCTTCATCAACCCATTTTAAACCGGTACCGCCGATAACCCCAACGCTACTTAAATAACAAAAATATTTTACACCCAGTGATTCTGAGAGCTTAAGCATGCGCTCGGTAGCGCCCACATTAACGCGCCACATCTTAGATTCATCTTTTAGCTCTGCGGCACAATGGAAAACCAGTTGCGCGCCCAGCATGAAATCAGCCACAAGCGCTGAGTTTTCAATGTCACCGTAAACAACTTCTACGTGCTCAAGCCTAAAATCTTTTTGCCGACTCAATGCCTTAACGTAATAACCCTCGGAAACTAGGCGCCGACACAGAACCGCCCCAATCATACCCGAAGCCCCGGTAACGCATACGATTGCATTACTCAATATCACCTCCATTTTTAAGGTGCTGCATAGTTAAAAAAACTGCCGCAACTGTTATCAAATAAAATGGGTTCATCCAGGTTCCGTAGGATAAATTGGCAACAAACAATGCAACCCAGGCCTGGACAACACGCAAAACGAGGATTGAGGAAAAAATATTTTTCCCTACCGCCTTAACTACCTGCAATTCGCGTAATATTAAAAAGCTCAACCCGATGATGCCAGCAAAAATAAACCAGTATATTGGCGCATTGGAAGAGATGGGGTAACCGCGCCCCTGAGCGTCTTGGCCAGGGATCCTAAAACCAATACCTAAGAATAAATCTTTCAATTTACATATGTGGTTAAAGTTTGCTTTTGCAAGCTCCAGCCTGCCACGATAAGGATCATCCACAGCATCCCTAACGCCACTCACGTATCTTAAGTCGATATTATCGGGGTAATACTTAGCCACTATCGCTCGCCCGAAAACAGCAAAAATAATCAAGAAAACATAAAAACTAAGCGCGATACAATGCGCCGTTTTTTTGCTCCTTACATCCCGTAGATAAATTATCTCCCCTAAAACGCCAACCACTGCTATGGCAAGATAGGCGGTATTAGAAAAGGTGAGTATGCCGCCGCAAAAAGAAATTATTCCAAAAATACGCCAAACTAGGCGCTTAGTTTTAATAAACAGACTTTCCGCAAAAAATGCACAAGCCAATAAAAACCCTGTTGTGTTTGAAGGCTCGAGCCAAAAGCCATAAAGCCGGAACAAAGAAAATCCCATGCTTTTAAAATAAACATCACCTGAGCCCTGTCCCAATATCCCCCAAGGACCACAATAAATTCCACCTCTATGCGTCGGCAGGTCAAAACTCTTTAGGGATCCGGCAAATGTTACTATTTCCAGTAAAATATATTGGATGACGGTTAATACCGCGATTACAATAAAAATTTTCAGAAGCCGATCAATCGCACCTTCCGAGCACAATAAATAACGGTAAATTGAAAAGAAAAAAATAAATAAAAAAAGAAATTTTGACCATTGAACCATGCATTCTTTCGGTTCGGTTGAAAAAAGACTAGAAAAAAAACCGCCCACCATAAACAAAGCAAAAAATAAAATATATTTCTTAAAAAATTTACTCGTCTCAATATTTTTTACCGTGAACACGGCAATAAAAAGTAAAATCGGCACTATAAATTTCATAAAATTAGCAAAAGAAACTAAACAATTAACCTCAAAAATACTTCGCCACTCATAAAGCATGACATAAACAACGATTATAGGAACTAAAAATTGATGGGCTTTGACATTCATTTTTTTAATCTACAAATATTTAACAACACTATTACCCAAATCTTCCAATTAAAAGGATCTTGTCTCAAGGCCGCATATAAATATCTCCGCGCTTCGGCATGTCTCCCCTGCTTACATAAGACATGCCCTCCGGAACGTAATATGATCCCTCGGCGGCGCCTAGCAAGATAACGGTAGCACAAATTTTTTGGTTGCCATTTTTGGAAATGTGCTTCAAAAACATTAATTGTATTCGCGTTATGCATCGAAGCATTGCTGGAAATGCCCTGGCCGCAGGAGCGATATACGCTTAAAACCTCATGTAAATATCCAACCCGAGACCCCGCTCGAGCCAACCTCAACCAAAGATCATAATCTTCTGCAGAGTTAAACCGCATATCCTCGGAAAAACAACCTACATTTAAAACATTCTGCCGTCGCACCGTAGTTGCGGATGGCGAAATAGAATTTCCTTTAAAAAGCAAATCTCTATAAATAGCGTGCGGGCCAAAATCTATGCGTTTTTTATCAACATTATTGGCCTGAAACCATACATCGTGACAAATCAAATCAACGGAAGAATTGTCTTCAATATAGCGAGCCACGACCGCAAGTTTTTGTTCCAGCCATAAATCATCCGCATCCAAAAACGCTATAAACACACCCTGGGCCTTCCCGATAGCCGTGTTACGCGCACCACCTATACCCTTATTGGTTTGCTGAACAATTTTAATCTTTGTGGCAGGACGTTGTCTGCTCCAAAATAACGCCTTATCGTATGTCTTATCGGTAGATCCATCATCAACGACAATAATTTCGTAATCAGTAAAAGTTTGGCTTACCACCGAATCTAAAGCGTCGCAGATAAAGCTTTCCGCGTTATACGCGGGAATTATAATGCTGAAAAAAGGTTCTGCCTCGCCACCAACAGCCATAATAGCCTTTACCCCATTTTTCTTATCAATTGCGCCAAACCACTTAAATCCTGAACCTTCCAGGAACACCTTTTTGCAATATTTTTATTTTCATCAGTTAAACGCAAAACAAAATTAATCCGGCTTTTTTCCGCAGCAATAAAATCACTCTCTGCGTCTCCCACAAAAACTACTTCATCACGTAAATAATTATATTTTTTCATAATATCAGAAATTATTTTATCCTTATTTTCCGGAGTGCCGTGCACTGCCACGAAATACTCTCCCAACTTACGTTTCTTAATTATTTGCGCAAGCTCAACTATTGGCGTACCTGAAGCAATAAACAAATCAAAGCTCTTGGATCGTTTTTCGATAAACTTCCTTGCTCCGGGGACAAAAGGAGCACGCAAAATTTCATCAAAGACAATGGTAGAAAATTTCTTTCCAAGCATTTCTTCATCGCTTTTGCTAAGCGGTTTTTTGAGAATATTTTTATAAATGTGCTTGAACTTCGTATACCGCGATATACCCATATTTTTTTTATGATAATCCACGATATCCTCAACTTGGTCAGGATACTCATTTTCAAAAAGCTTGCCAAAAGCTGCGGTTTTTATCCCCGCTGATTCCAAAATTACACCGTCAAAATCAAAAATAACCGCTTTAATCATAAATTAAAATACTGCGGGCAGGAGCGCCATCACCGTTTTTTATTTTCAAAGGTAAACACACCATCCGGCAATAGCCGGATTTTGCCTTACGCAAATCTAGCCCTTCAACAATCGTAATATTTTTAGCCAATAACATCCTGTGTACCGGATGAGATTTGTCCCCTGATTCTTCTATCGACATGCCATCAGTACCCACCAAACACATGTTATGTTCCAACAGCAACGCCGCCTCTTCCGTCGTCAATCCATGTTTATCGTTTTTCAAAACTAAGCCCCTGGCGGCGCTACGGTGATTTTTAAAAAAATCCTTTATTGACACCTTTTTAATATCTACAACAAAAATTTTGCAAATCAAATTATCCAAAGGAATACCCTCTACGCTTTTCCCCTTTTTAAAAATATGCCTCGGAGCATCGACATGCGTACCCGTGTGGCTGCCCATTATTAATTTAAGCAGATTACATGAGTTACCTTTATCGATTGATTTAAAGGAGTAGATTTCAATATTCGGATCCGAAGGGTATTTTTCCATATGGGGAGAAATCGTACGCGTTACATCAACATACTTCATATTTTCGTTATCTCATCCAAAAGATTTAGGACTGCCTGCAATTCCATCTCCATCCGGCTTTCTTTAGCATATGAACCAATATGTGGCGTAAGGATCACATTGTCTAGCCCCGCCAACGAACCGGCATAAGGCTCATCCGTAAAAACATCAAGCGCTGCGCCAGATAAACTTCCTTCTTCCAACGCCTTTGCGAGAGCTACCTCATCGACCAATCCGCCTCTTGCCGCGTTAACGAGCCAAGCCCCCGGCTTCATTGTTTTCAACTCCGCTTCCCCTAGAAGAAACCTTCCATTTCCCTCAGCGGGACAATGAAACGTTAAAATATCTGACCACTTAAGCAACTCATAAAACGGCTTAAACGTATAAACCGAAACACCGGCAAGGGCATTAATATCAAAATAGGCTATTTCGGTTTCAAATGGTATCAAAAGCTGAGCTACTTTCTGTCCAATTCGCCCAAACCCTACGATACCGACTTTTTTCCCTTTTAAAAGATTCCCCATCTGTTTTTTCCAAACACCTTTTCTAATATCCCTATCCATGGCAGATGACTTCCTAAGTAAATCAAGCATAAATCCGATAACTAACTCCGCCACCGCCTGTGTCGGCCCCTGTGGGGTATTAAAAACTTTAATCTCCAATTCTCCCGCGGCTTTTAAATCTACATTATCGAGCCCCACGCCTACACGCGAAATGATCTTTAGTTTTTTTGCCGATTGCAAAATACTTCTTGTCAACGTCTCTGTCCCTGCGATGAGATAATCCGTATCTAGAAGAAATCCGGCTATCTCTTCCTCGTTTAACTTTTTCCCCAGCGGATTTAAAACATAATTCAAACCCGCATCCTTAAGCAACGTTAAAGGCGCCGGATCATCTTTCGCGAATGAAGTCGTACTGATAAAAACTTTTTTCATTTGCCTCCATTGCAAAATTTACTATATATTTCATTATTTTCTAACTTTGCATTATTTATGTTCAGCAATTTTGACCAACGCGGAATATTTTTGTCGATATCCCAATATTTATTGACAAATTTTCGATATTCCTGAATATTGCATAAAGAATAGCCGTTTAATATTTTATCAATCACTGCCTCCATTTCTCGCGCACCGCAAACCTTGTGGTAATATTTTTCAAATCCCACTAAAGGGTGTATCGATATCATATCAGGAAAAATCGGCACAATAACCTCACAACCAAAGGCCAAAGCCTCTATAACCACCGTGCTCGACAAAGAAACCACCGCGAACGATTCTTTTAGGAAACTGGAAATATCGTCATGGCTTACAATATAACCAGATTCTTTGGCGTCTATACCCAAATCACTGAATAATTTCTCAAATGGAAAAGAAGGATGCCCTTTAAAGCAGATATCAAAAGCTTCTGCCCGAGGAAAAATATAACGCATAAGCATAATCAATCTTATCGACTCATTTTTGCTTACGGAACCAGCCACCAATAAAGTACGGCGTTTTTTCCTGCTGTTAACAGGCAGCGACAATATCTCATCAAAATGTAAATAGCGTAGCGCTTCCAGCCTCGTAATGGAAGGATAACCAGACTCTGCTAAAAACTCTTGCATTATCTCCCCATTACATGCAGTTATATCGGGCAATGGCAAATCGGTATCCTTGCCTGTCCTTAATGTTTCTATGCGCTCGTAAAAGTAATTAAACGAATTCCTAGGGATAGACGAGTGCTGGAAGCCAATGGTGCGGATACACGGCTGCGCCCAGTTTTTCGCAGAATTTAAAGCGTGTTCCCACGGCTGCATTTCTAAATAATACAAACAATCCTTTACGCCATTTACAGTTTTAAACATCTTTCTAAAAGCTAAAGTAAAAAAAATACCCTCTAAAGCGTTGGGACCGCAAAATGACTCCTGCCATAAAGATTTTATAAAAGGCATATTTTCTGCCCCAACCGGATCTGAAATCAGCCTCTTCTTTATTGCCGTAAACAAAAATAGCCCGATAAACATCTGCCGTATCCATAAAAACAGGCTACGCAATACATCCCACAAGCTTAAAAACTCCTCAAGGAAAAACAGCTTTTCCCCATTAACAGCAAATTTATTGGCCGCACAAACAGCATCCTTAAAGCTAATTCCGTCAACCGGAACATATATAAAAATCCAGGTAATTGGTAATCCCACGTCCCTAAGCTTATCCTGCAATGCCGAAGCGTATCGATTGCGAAATATCCCGTTTTGCATAGATTTTTTGTCCAGTAATGGAAAATAACTCACAAAAAGCATTGAGCCGGAATCATGAAAACGATTTTTATTGAATGTAAGGCGTGCTGCGATGAGAGCTTTACGTTTTAAAAACTCAAAAAAGTACTTATTTGTTCTTAAAACTTGCGCACATAAACCGAAATTTTTAAATGATTTTTTTAATCGTTCTTTCAATGTATCGCCATTTACCGAAGAAACAATTATTATAGGTATGGATGATTTGCTAACAATATTCCTTATGGCCTTTTTTAAATCCTTATTGCTAGTTGCCAGCAAAATAAAGTCATATTCTTTACCCCTTAATGCTTGCTCCACAGCGTGCACCTGCGAAATCCTAAGGAATACATCAGTCTTGAAGGGGCTCTTCTCCGCGAACAAGCCCAACCACCAAGCGCTAAGGTCGCAGCCTGGCAAAATAAACCACTCTTTTATATTTTTTTGACCTATCTTAATTTCACTAGCATCTGCTGACCATTTGCAGATTTTCTCGCGTACAAGCCCGACCTGCTCATCAACAATCGTAGCCGTATCATACCTAAAAAGATCGCTGAATCCCGCACAGCGAAAGTAATTTTCAATCTCTTGGACAAGTGATAAATTACCAGTTAATGGAAATAAATCAACCCGCTTAATGTCATTATTAACCAACAGGCTAGCAGCCTTGTCCGCATTAATACGGCCGTCGAAAATAAATAAAAGGTTTTTATTTGGCATTATCATGTATCTCGTGCAGACACTCCAAAAAACCCTGTCCCATATCTAAATAACAATTAGTAACCAGTTTTTGCCCTATCTTAGGCACAAATGAATAGGGAGTAAAGCTGTAGTGATCATCATCTTTGCCTGTAAATTTAATTTCGATATCTTTACCTAATATCTCTGCTATCATCATAATCATTTCTTTGAATTTCATAGGATGATGGCCGGTGATTATAACGTGTTTATTCCGATAATCTGCAGAAAGTATTTCGACGCTAAGCCTAGCAGCATCTTTCACGTTTATATACTCTCTAATCTCTTCTCCTGTCCCTCCGCATGTTATACGCTTTTTTTCAACCGCCTGTTTCAAATACCTGTATATGCTGTTTCTAGAGTCAGCCCTCGGACCGTATAAAGTTCCATAACGCAAAATAGTATATTCCAAGCCAAAACGCCGGTGATACTCTTCAATGTATATTTCGGCGGCCTGTTTGCTACACCGATAAAAACCACCTTTTTGGCTATAAACATAAATCGAACTGGCGCAAATAAATCTTTTTACTTTTGCCTTCAAAACAGCTTCCATGATATTCAAATTTCCCAAAACATTAAAACGTACAGTATCCGCCGGTTTCGTCGTCGCATCGTCCAGGTCGGCTATGCCCGCAAAATTATAAACATAACCATACCCTACAGCTGCATCGATAACAGCCTGCCTGTTAAGGATATCTCCAATGACCATTTTTTGGTTAGGTTGCAAAAATGGGGACTTTTTTAAATCAAATATTGTTACCTTGTACCCTTGGTCCGTCAAGCTATCCGCAACATGGCTCCCTAAAAAACCGGAACCACCGAAAACTATTACTTTATTATTTTTTATCGCCATTTTTTACCCCTAGAAATATTTTTTGTTTTATATCCTCAGGTACCCCCAAAGGAAGGCGCCAATCAAAATCATTATTCACGCCCGGCTTACTAAGACAAAATACCGACATGCAAACTTCCTTGTATTTTGAAACTGTCATTTTAGAAACCGGCGCCCAATATCCATAGCTGCTTAGTGCTCCTATTTTAGGCCTCATTTTTGCTAAATAATCAACAACCCCGTCGAGATCAGCCACGATATACGGCGCCTTCGAAACACCATCCCATTCCATACCAAATTCGATACGCTGATAAGAAAGATTTGCATCGCAAATGCCTTCTTTTTCTACAATTCTTAAATCAAATAGCAAAGTTCCTCGACACACACGCCATGCTTCAGCTAGCAGCTGCTTCCATCTTTCTGTCATATGTAATACCCCAAAACATATACACACATCAAAAGAGTTATCCGAAAAATCAAGATTTTCTCCGTTACATACATAAAACTTGTTGTCCGAAAATCTTTTTCTTGCCTCAGCAATCATCTGAGACGAAATATCCACTCCGGTGTATTCAGCATTTTTATTGTATTGTCTTACAATCTTCGAAAACCCTCCGGCCGCACACCCAACATCAAGAACGGTTTTCCCTTTTGCCAAGATAGTTTGCATAAAATGCTTTTCTGATTTATATAATTCATTTACACTATCGCGGTGTTCTAAATAATATTTCACGGCATTTTCAGAAGACCATGCTTTAGATAACTGATTATTATCCATGTGCTTTATTCCGGTTTTTCCTTATTCGGCATGCCCGTTTCATCCGATTACCAGTCAAGGTAGCAATCAGAAAACTTTGTATCTTTTTCAAGGATACAACCCCAAAACCCCTCAAAATCAGTCTTACGCCAAAACATGGCTAAGATATTCGACAATAAAGGAATTCTCCTCGGATACTGATAATAAATCCGGCTACGAACAACCTTCCACCCAGAATGATAAAGCAACAAAGTCCAATCTTCTGGACTCAATTCAAAAATATGCTCCTCTTCGGCATGAATCGGTTTTACAGAGCTAGATCGTATGTAGTATAAACCAACCCTGCTTTTTTTACGATACGGAACAGTAACCAGTATCCTAGGACAAGAGCTCTTCTTCGCCAAACGATGGAAAAAAATTGCAGGATTGTGCAAATGCTCCACCATCTCAAAAGACGTAAATAAATCTATTTTTTGCTCGCCCAGATTCAATTCTTCCGCACGACACAAAAGGGCTTTCTGTCCTTTTGCTTTTATTCTTTCAATAGCTTGAGGGTCTAGATTAACGCTCAATGTATCAATATTTCTTTCCCCTTTCGTAAGGGCTTGCAAATAAAGCATATGCGTCCCGGCTGAATCACCAATATCCACAACCGTTAGCGAGGTGCTACCGACATCTTTTATGGCTTCTAACATCAAAGAACTCTGGAAAGCATGTACCCCTCTCAGTTTAAGCTCCATATAACCATTAAATGACTCCATCCCGAACGAATATTGTTTGCTTAAATCTGGAACGATATTTTTTAATTGCCCCACAAGAGAAACCATACCATTCTCTGCCAATGAACACCGTATCGAAAAAAGTGCTATTTTTTCCAAAATATATTTTGGATCAACACCAATCTTCCGCAAGATTTTAGTGATTTTCTTAAGCATTTTTCCTCCAATGTTTAAAGAAACTGCAAAAACTTTTTAGAAATTGCTTCTCGCCTATTTACCCTCCCAGATGGAGTGGAAAACATCCCAAAATCTAACCATTACCTTCTCACTACCAACCGATACTCTTAAATAATCTTTCAAGAAATCCTGCTTAAACCGGTCATGCAGTAATATTTTCTTCTCCGCTAAACTTTTTATAACTTCATCTGCTCTCTCGCCGCAATCGACCAACACAAAATTAGCGCGACCTTCTCTATATTTAATACCAGACGCAAGAAGCTTTTTTATCAGATACCGCTTACCACAGTTGAACGTTTCCACGGCTTGGGCGATAACTTCAGAATGATCAAGAAGCTCTTCCGCCAACAAAACAGCTAAACCATTAATATCAAAAGTTGGTCTAACCCTCCTTAAAGTTTCCACAATGTCCGGGTGAGCAGCCGCATAACCCAACCTCACGGCCGCCATCCCGCATAATTTAGAAAAAGTTCTCAAGACAATAAGGTTTCTATGGTTTTTCACCTCACCAATCATAGTCTCCGGATAATAATAAAAATAAGCCTCATCAATTATAAGCAAAATCTCTTTCTCTTCGGCTTTCTTAATCATTAAAAGCAAAGATTGCCTATCCATCACACTACCGGCAGGATTATTAGGATTAACTACCACGGCCATCTTTATCCCATCAGATAGCTTATCGATAAAATTATCATAAGGAAATTCTAAATCCCGGCGGTATCCCACCAAAATGGCATTAGCGCTAAACATTTTGCAGTAAATAGGGTACATCGCGAAAGTAGGATCAGTAACCAATACTTTGTCACCAGCGGATATGTAAGCATCAAAAATATTTTTTATCGCCGCGTCTGAACCATTAGCTAAAGCTATATTTTCCGGATTTATCTTATCGTGTTCGGCAATTTTTTTAACTAGGGAATCGTATTCGGGATATTTAGCAATAAACTCCGGATCTACTTTATTCAGGGTTTTTCTGATAAAATCTGCGGGTAAACCATCCACGCTTTCGTTCATATCCATGCGTAGATACCCCGATCGTTGCCTAGGCATGGTTCTAAACAAATCTTTCACATAAGCTTTTGGTTCTATCATTTTTTATTCACCTTTTTCTAACTTGTAGTATCCGATACTTTACCGTTATTTAGCCACACCTTTGCCGTCTGCTGCAACCACGCCTGCATCTCTTTAATACCGTGTTCTAGCCCATACTTGGGACTCCAATTTACTAATCGTTTTAATTTCACAATATCCGCCACGCAACCCATGATATCCCCAGGGGTACTTCCCTCTACCTTAACCCAGTTATGAAAATCTTCCTTACCGTATAACTTCAATATTGTATGCAACAAGGTTAGAATTGTGGTTTTAACTCCTGTTCCCAAATTAAGTACTTCTCCATAATACCTTTTATCGTCTTCGCAGGAAACAAATACGTCTAAAACATCTTCGATGTAAATAAGATCTCTAAATCTGTCTAGAGACCCTTTAACCAGTATCGGTTCATTCTCTAGCAAATATGACAAATAAATACTCACTATCCCCTGTTTTCTATTCAGCATATTTTGGCCGGGACCGTAAACACTAAACAACCTTAATATAGTGGGCTTAATCATGGTGGTTTTCGTAAATATTTGGATCAAACTCTCCGAAGCAAGTTTATTGCATCCATAATAAGATACGGGACTGCATCGACGATCCTCATTCATCCTATAATTATCAGCACTGGATTCCCCATATACGCTCATTGAACTTGAGAATATAAATCTTTTACATTTTTTAGATTCGGCAAGTTTAAGCATATTGAAAGTTGCTTTATAATTCACATCGATATCCCTAGCGGGATCAGCAAAAGAAGCTTCCCCGGAAGATTGGGCCGCTAGGTGATAAACAGCATCTATTTTGTCCGGCAACCTAGCCCCTAAAACTTCTGCGGCATTACTTATATCTATTTTATGAAAAATGGCGTCGCGAGGAATATTTCGCTCAAAGCCGGTAGATAAATCATCCAAGACAAATACCTCACCCCCGCGTTCGGTCAGCCTCTTGGCCAAACTGGAACCTATAAAACCCGCGCCGCCGGTTATAACATATTTTCGCATTATCTTTTATTCCCCAATACACTATCTGTTCTGTACAAGTTAGCTATCGGTAACGCCTTAGCATCTATAACTCCGAACCGGCCAGAAATAGGCTTATCGCTCAAGCACACCTCTTTGCCTCCGATTTCGATAGATTTATACAAAGCATGGAGCAACCTTATAGAGCTGAGCGCATCTTCGCCCTTCACAAGCGGATCTCCCCCTTTAGTCAAAGAATCTACAACGTTATTGATTATATGGTTGTGACCGAACCCGTAAACATTGGGCGGATCTTCGGAATATTCCAAAAGGTCTATTCCGCCGAATGTCCAAGTAGAAAGCTTATTAACCGAAGCGCCCTCGACGATCACAACGCCGTTCTCTCCCAAAATAGAGATAGATGCTTCCAAATCCTTGTTGAGCGGCCTGGTTGCCGTTGTAACCTCAACTGCCCCCAGAGCGCCATTTTTGAATTTAAGCCATGCGCACGCGGTGTCTTCGACCTCTACATCCACAAGTTGCGTTGCCCCTATCGCGGACACACTGTGCACTTCTCCCACCAACCACTGCAACAGATCCAAGTGATGGATGGCTTGGTTTGTCAACGCGCCCCCATCCAAGGCCCATGTGCCACGCCAAGGATCTCTGTCATAGTAGCTCTGCCCCCTAGACCATCTTATCCGAACCGTTCCCAAGACTATTTTCCCAAAAGAATTACTATCTATAGCGGATTTAATTTTTTGGATTGCTTTGTTAAATCTATTCTGGTGAACCACGAAAAGTTTTACATCGTTTTTTTTCGCGGTATCTATCAGTTTTTGTCCATCCGCAACGGTTAAGGCCATCGGCTTTTCTACAACCACATGCTTTTTATATTTATTGATAATATCAATCGCATGTTCTGCATGCATACCGCTGGGCGTCATAATGCAAACGACATCGATATTTTCTTTCCGCAACATTTCGTTATAATTTTGATAAATATTTACATCTACACCTTTATTCCTCTCCGTGGCTTTATCTAAATTCAAATCGCATAGAGCCACAAGCTCTGCTTTATCGTTTTCTAAAATAGCCTCAATGTGGCGATACGCGATCCTGCCGCACCCTACAATAGAAAATTTTATCTTTTTATCAATCATTTTTTCTTACCTTGCGCTTTTGCATTTTCGCAATGATCTTTAAGCCAATATTCGACCTGCGGCATCTGCCACGCGTAATCTACATCTAAGCCGCCCCACTGTTTGAGAGGGTAAATCTTTCTACCCATCCAACGTTGGGGCAAAATACCCTTGTCTATGTTTTCAAGACAACGTGGCCGAACTATCGATACGCCCATATCCGCGAACCACACGTCCCCCTGAGAATCCCTATCGCAATTAAGTTTTTTCGGGTTACCGAATACGGTAAAGGGTACGAAAGGCTGCAATAGTCCTTCTGCGTTTATCTTACGCGCCCGCAATGGACTCCACATGTTGTACTTCGACACGCTTACCGCTGAATCGATATCCTTTCGGCTGCGTAACGCTACAATACCCTCATCGATAATCCGGCTGGTTACCGTAGGGGCATTACAAAAAAGTAGGACTACAAGCTCAATATCCTTTTTCAGCTTATCTTTAATATATTTATAACCGTGCACATAAGCGTCCTCACCAAGAGCCTTTTTGGTGCAAAGATATTTTGGCCTATCGATAACAAACGCACCGTATTCCTTGCTTATCTCCTTGATCTTTAGAGAATCGGTCGACACATAGACTTCATCAACAAATTTTGAGTTCAAGGCTGCAATGAGCGGATAGGCCATCAACGGTTTGCCGGCGACAGGATATGTATTCTTCCCAGGAAAACCTACGCTCCCATCTCTTCCCAACAACAATGCAACTATCATTTTACCTCCATCATATTATAAAAACTTTCTACCTCTCAGTAGCAAAACCCAGCCTGCCTTTACACTCCCCCACGAACGAAAGAATATCTTTGCGCCTTAAGCCTATAATCGCCGGTAATATATATATCATAACTATGACTAATACGCTATAAATTATCCCGGAAACAAAAAATATCATGATTTTCCCGCTGCATTTTAATAAATGATTCGCAACAAAACTAGAGCCTATCGCCAAACCGAACAAAATACCTACCGTTATTATCTGATGCCAAAGATAACGCCAATAATTTAACTGTAATTGTTTAGCATTAAAATAAAGCTGAACATTTACACTAATAATATTTAACAAAACCATCTTAACGGCTAAACCCGTTGCCCCCGCATTCAATCCCATTTTATCGTGCGGCGCAATCAAAAAATAGGTTACAGGAACCCCCAATAAAAGGAAAACAATACCAATGTTGCGATATGTTTTGGTTTGTGAAGTCGCATAAAAAACTGAGCTGCTTAGCTGGCCATAGGTTTGATGTATCGGGTAAAAGGCCATAATTGCCACCGCAATAATAGCTCCGCTAAAACGGCTTCCGCCAAAGATATAAACCGCTTTATCCGCCATAACTGCAACAAAACATGAAAAATAAGCAGTAATCGTATATAAAATCGGTACATATCGCCTAAACATTCGCCTCATTTTTTCCAAATCGTTATTTGCGTGAGCGATGGATAACTCTCGCATGAATAAGGGCGCCATAGCCCCGGTAAAAAGAAAACAAACCGCCCCGATTTGATAAGAAAGGCTATAAAAACCCTGCTGAGCGCTGCCGCCATAAACTTGCAATATCCATCGGTCAAAAACACAAGTCACCAGCCCCACCAAAGAATAAACAAGAAGCGGGTTACAGTAGCACCAAAATTCGCTTATATAGCCTCGAATCCTTACCTTGGACAGATTAAATTCTCCTCTTCTCAAATAACCATTCTTATGAATAAGCGTAATTAAAAAAATAAGCAGGATTATCCAAACAATATAGTTATAAATAAAAAAAGTGTGCAGTTTCAAATAATGGCCCGCGTATAACCAAATAAGAATTAGAAACCCTAAAAATTTTTGCAATACTTTCAGCAATTCCGCAGCGACGGTAAACCCATAAGCGTCGGTCATCAGGTTAATTATTTGGGCTGACCACATCACGATCCCAAGACCTAATGCAAGATATATAAATAAAGTTTGCTGGCCCGGCCAGATTAACGGATATACTCCGCATGCTACAGAAATAAACACAAACAAAAACAACAACAAAAAAATTATTCCTACAAAAATAAAATAGAATGAAACAATTCCTTGCTCTTTCGGCCTTTGCGATAACTTTGTATAAAAACACGTAGAAGTACCCATGTCCGAAGACCCCGTCACTTGCGAAAAGAAATTAGTTAAAAAACCATAGTTTCCATACGCTTCCGGACCAAGGGCGCGCGGAATAATCATCTGCGAAATAAGATTGAATAAAAATCCAATAAAATTAGAAAACAACTTATAAAAATAACGTTTTTTGAAAGAATCTTCTAGATTTTTTTTCATAATCCCTCGCAAGGCCTATTGAATTTAATATAATTAGCAAAAATTTGCCAATATGGCAACTCCTCAGAGCCGTCTTTTTTAATGTAATAGTTTTTATATTTAGCATATGCAGCTTCGTTTATTACCAATTCTTTAGCTAAATCAACTGCAGGTGGATAATCTATATTATGTGCAGTTTTGACAAAAAATGAAGCCAACCAAGCTATAGACGGTTCCTCAAACAAACCCTTATTATAGCTATCCGTAATTTTATTAGAAGTAATAAAAACCAATGGCCGTTTAAACAAAACAGCATAATTTATCGCAATGCTGTTATGGGCTATCACAACTTCCGCTTCTTTGACCAACTCCATTGTTTTTCCTCTAACAATTTGTCGTTCTCCAAAAATACCCGGCATCTTCTCGTAATGTGAGCGCGGATGAGCCGCGATCACAACCTTTTCGCCAAATTTCTTTTCCAAATGATCAAAAAATCTGCAAAGAGTTTTGTAATATTCCTCTGAATCCAACACGAGCTTCATGCCTAAACGAATACCGTCTGGGTGGAAAGGCAGATATTGGTCCAAAAATATAGCTCTGGCTTTATATCTTAACGAAGAGACTACGCTTTTCCCTTTTAAAAAAAGATCATAATCAAAATTGTGCAGCCATAATATTTTGCTCGTTGCATTTACGGGGGCTCCTACTAATAGAAATTTCTCAGCATTAGCTAGGTTTAAATTTGCAGGCCTTACACCTAGCATTCTAAAGGGAATCATATAAAATATGCGCAAAAATAACCTTTTCATGGTAAAGCTTGTAATCCTTTTTCTGAGCCTACGGCTAGGCGATAACCCACTTATCGGCAAAGCAAATCCTTGCGCACAATAAAATATTTTCTTTTTAGAGAGCGCCCTATAAATAGGAAGGCTATCAAAACTATAAGATACCAATGAGACAACAACACAAGTCTTCCACAAGCTTAAAATAGCTGCTATTACTTCTTTTTTAGTTTTAAAAAGACGGTAACCGCTCCACTCAATCGGATCCGGAGGCATAACATTGCGATAGGCACCCAATGATAAGGCTGGCGTAAAATCCCAAACCTCTACGTCAAAGCCATTATTTATCAAAGTTTCCATACCGAACCTATCGTAATCTCTTTTATTAAAATAAGATTCAACAAAAAATATTACTCTATTTTTATTTTCCATAAATTAACTCTGTCTAAACCCCTTAGTCATCAGCCCCATCAAGCGCAACGGTGTAACGAAGTTTCCAGTCGTTGCCTATCTTTTTCCATAAGTGCGGCGAGCGGTATTGTTCGCAAAGCTCCATAAATCTCTCCGGTTTTATCCCGATATAATCCATTACTTCCTTGAAATATCTATCAGGAAACTCGCCGTCAAAACGTTTCACCAGCGCCACGCCATCTTCGCGCGTAAGATGCTTATTCCTTATTTCCTGCGAAGCGTCGTAGGTCGCGCGGCCGATACCAAATTTTATAAAGGTCGTATAATAATGCAAATCGTCGATCTTATCGTCGATCGAATTATACTTGCTGTAAGTTCCCTGCGAACGAAACGGGCGCGGCATAAAATTAACATGTTCCACCGAATAGTAATACGCTTCCTGCGGTACCCATTTCAAATAATAACCCAAATAATGGACCTTAACATTGATCTTCTCCACCTCTTCGCCGCGCGGCGGCAAAAAGGCCATTAGATCGACCAGTTCGATCTTATACTTTTCCTGCAACTCGGCGATAGACACCCCGCCCAGATATATCTCATCCAGATGATCCATCGCATAATAGGATTTATCCCTTAAAGAGGTTTTAGTGTCGGCTATGGGATTACCGTATTCTGCTTCATTTTCTCCGTAAAAAATCAAAGGTATCCCGTATTTTATGGCAATCTTAGGAGCAAGGTTTTTCTGGCCAAGAATAAAAGTTTGAAAAGGATGGAACAGATTCTCTATCGATAATTTAGTCAAAAGCTTCATCACCCGCCCATTCTGGTTAAAGCTGATATTATCAAACCCGCCCACCTCGATCCAATTACGAAAATTTTTATAGCCATAATCAGTATACATTATCGGGGGCCAAGTAACAGTTAAGGGGTGCATACCGTATTTATATTTCAAAATATGCGCGGCGTAAACGCTGTCTTTGCCGCCGGAACCCGGCGTAATGCAGTCATAAGAACCATCTTTTTTACGATATTGATCGCAAAGCCTGATAAGCTCATCTTCGCGCTTTTTCCAATCGATCTTCTCTTTTTGTTCAGCAAAACGGCAGGCATCGCATACCCCATCCTGGTCGAAATGAAGTGTCTGATGCTTATGTTCCTTGCCGCGTTTAAATTCGACGCTCGATGTCGGGCGCTGGTTCGACATCACACACTTTTTGCAGAATTTTACCTCCCGAGGCAAACCATATTTAACTTCCACCTGTTCTTTTTTATCCTTCATAACAACGGCTCCTTTGAATTGTGTATAAGTTTGGAAAAATTATTATAGATCAACATGCCCTTCCCCGCGCTGCGTTCAGGATGAAATTGAAATGCCCAAACATTATCTCTCCCGATACTTGAACAATATTTAACCCCCTCGTAATCAGTAATGCTTAAAATGTCTTGTTCGTTATCGGCTCGGACATAAAAAGAATGCACAAAATACATATACTCACCGACCGCCGTACCTTCCAGCAATTTACTCGTCCAGACTTTTTTATCATTACGGGGAAAAATACTGTTCCAACCCATCTGCGGCACTTTAATTTTTTTGCCATCTTGATCGGCTGGGGGAAATCTCATAACGTTTCCTTTAAAAATATCCAAACCTTGATGATCGCCGAATTCTTCACTGTGCTGCATTAAGAGTTGCATGCCAAGGCAGATTCCCATAAAAGGTTTTTTTTGGGCGATAAAATCTTTGATCGGTCCTACCAAATCATACTCTTGCAAACACCGCATCGCTTCGCCAAAAGCGCCTACTCCGGGTAAAATCGCCGCATCGGCTTTAAGCAAATCTTTTGGTTTATGAGTAATTACCGGCGTAAGCCCCACATGCTCGCAGGCTCGCGCCACGCTAAAAAGATTACTCATGCCATAATCAATAACAGCAACCTGCTTCCCCATCACATCAACCTCGCCCCTCTAAAATCAAAATCATGCCGGCAATTAATACCTTCTTGCAGCATATAGTTTTTTACTTGAGCAATATTGGCTAGGACTACTTTGGTAAATTTTTTTCCACTGGTACGGTATTCAATATTTCCCTCTTCTTGGAAATGCTCTTTACTGATCTGGCTGTTTTCAACAAAATCATAGTGGAACATCGAAGAAATGCTCACCGCATCTGCACCGGCACGTACCGCTACGGCCACATCTTCTAGCTTACCAGCTCCGCCATAGGCAATCACCGGGATCGATATTCTTGAGGAAACCATCGCGATAAGATCGGTGTCATACCCCAAACCGGTGCCATCGCGATCGACAGATGTTAAAAATATCTCCCCCGCACCTAGCCGCTCTACTGCTTTTGCCCACTCACCCACTTCTACTCCGGTATATTCACGACCACAATCCGTATAAGCCAAATAGCGGCCATCCGGTTGCTTTATGGCTTCGATGGAGATAACAATTGTCGATGAACCAAAGGTGCGTGATGCTTGGGAAATAATATCAGGATTTTTTATCGCCATAGTATTTAACGCCACGCGGTCGGCTCCGGCACGCAATATCCCACGCATATCGTCAATCGTCCGAATGCCCCCGCCGACGGTAAGCGGAATAAATATCTCACGCGCTGTCCTCGCAATAATATCATGCAGACTATTACGATTGTAAAGGCTGGCCACGATATCCATGTAGACTAACTCGTCGGCACCATTCTCATAATAATATCGGGCAAAATCTTCGGGTTTTCCTAAGACACGTAAGCCTTCAAGGTGAATCCCCTTAACGAGATTAGGGCCTTTAATGTCCAGTCTCGGTATAACTCTTATGTTCTTGGCCATAAAATAATCGCGCTTACTTTACCTTTTGTTTTTAAGGAACTCGGCAATTTTAAAATCCAATTCGCTATCGATATCGATCGACCGCTCCGGCGTCATCTCATAAGCATAGGTCGAGTTACCCAAAAAACTCTTATTTTGTTTTAAATAATCGGTATCTGCGACGTATACGGCGCCGTTAATACGATAAAAAACCGGTAAGCTCTGCCGGTTTTGTTTTTCCGCGCCTTTCCCCAGAAAAGATCCGAGCTTCTTATCCGCGCTTAAAGCCACGCTCCACAGGGGGCTATGCAGTTCTCTGCACACGGATATGATCGCCTTGGCTTTTTTAGTAAACATCGCCTCGATTGCTTTTGCAATATCGCCGCTATTGCGTAACGGCGATGTGGGCTGCAACAAAACAACAATATCGAAAATATTTTTCTTTGCCGCATAAAAATCCAAAGCATGCAGGATAACATCAATGCTCTTTGCTTTATCCGCAGCCAATATTTTAGGACGCATGAACGGCACTTCTGCACGATACCGGCGGGCGGCAGAGGCGATTTCCGGCGAATCAGTACTCACCACTACTCTATCAATATACCGGCAAGCCAACGCCTGGCCAATCGACCAGGCGATCAGCGGTTTTCCGGCAAGAACTTTAATATTCTTTTTAGGAAGCCCTTTGCTTCCGCCCCGGGCGGGGATCAAAGCGATAATCCGCTTTCCTTTATACATATTTAATGTCCCTGAATGTTTTTCTCGTATTTTTGATACCCTTGATATTAGCCGCAATGATCTTGACAATCTGCTCTGCCGCTTTTCCCTCGCCGTAAGGATTACGCACTTTCCGGCAAAGCTTTACGAAGCCGGGAGAAAAAGACTTCTTTAATGCTTTCACGATATCTTTTTCTCTCGGGTTGCAATTTATGATACTTTTTGCCATAACCCGCCCTTTTTGCCGCAACCCGATATTCACCGTGGGCTTGCCCAAAGAAGGCGCCTCGATGATCCCGCTGGAAGAGTTACCGGCCACGACATCTACCTGGTCTAATACAGACAGATAATTTAACCTTCCCAGGGAAACGAAGGTGCGGGCTTTATCCGGATTGCTGCCAACATATGCTTGGATGGCCCTCGTTATCTCCCGGCTCCCGGGATCAGCATTAGGCAGAGTAAATATAACTTTTAAATCGGAAAATTTATCCAAAGCGTTTAATAATTCTTTAAGCTGCCCGGCAGGACTCTCCTGATCGAGGGTAACAGGATGAAAAGTCACCATCGCCGTTCTTTTGCCAAAAGAAAAATTCAACTCTTTCTCCAATGCCGTACGCGTCTTCAATTTTAAGGAAAGGGCATTATCTACCCCCAAGGCGCCGACATCAAAAACATGATCCGGTGATTCGCCTAACTGGATAACCCGCCGGCGATATTCTTGCGTTGAAGTAAAATGCAGAAGGCTCATCTTGGTAATCGCGTGGCGAAAAGCATCATCCATCGCCCCCTCGGTCAACTCTCCGCCATGCAGATGGGCAATGGGGATACCGCTAACATGCGCTGCCGTAGCTGCGCAAAAGGTTTCGAAACGGTCGCCCAATAAAACCACCAGACCAGGCTTGATTTGCGCATAAGCCCTGCCTAAACCGGATAAAGCCAAACCCATCGAATCCAAAATACCTGAAGGATTATCGGCGATTAAGCCGATGTTTACTTTGCGGTCGATAGTAAACCCGTCTTTTAATATTTCGCGGTAGGTCAACCCAAATTCTTTGGATAAATGGGTTCCGGTTGCGATGATCTGTAAATTAAAATCCGCGGTTTTATGGAGTAATTTCAGAAGCGGATAAAATAACCCATATTCGGCCCGGCTGCCGGTTACGATACAAATATTTTTTTTCATAGTTTAATAATCTCGTCGGTAATATAATTTTTCCGGGCGCGGCGGCCGACCACCTTACCCCAAAGCATCGGGCTTAAGCCCGTTGCCGGCCGTTTGGCAGTAATATTTTCCGGCGTAAACTTTTCCCCACGGTAAATCGGCTTTGCCGCCACCAGGCCTTTTCTAACAATCTTGATATTGCTAAATTCCGAAGGCGACGGTTTTTTTATCCCATCGCCCAACGCCGCCTCAATATTCCTTATCGCCTCGGCCATCGCCTTAAACTCTTTTGGTTCCAGCGAGGCTTTGTGGTCCGGGCCGGGAAGGTTCCTATTCAGCGTAAAATGCTTCTCGATGACCACCGCACCTAACGCTACGGCCGCGATCGCCGCCTCAACTCCTAAAGTATGATCGGAATAGCCTACGCTTACGCCCAATTTTTCCTTCATCGCCGGCATCGCCGAAAGATTTACATCACCAAATGGCGTCGGATATTGAGTATTGCAGTGTAAAACCGTGATGCTCTCTCTTTTTGTCCCACTTTTTACCAAAATCCCTACCGCAGCTTTGACCTCGTTTAAAGTAGACATTCCGGTCGAAAGAATGATCTTCTTGCCCAAAGCCCCGATTTTGCGCAAGTAAGGTAAGTTGGTGATCTCGCCGGAAGGGATCTTAAAAATCTTAAGCCCTAGCCGATTCAAGAGATCTACACTCTCTATATCAAAGGGAGAAGAAAGAAAAATAATCTTTTTCCTGCGGCAATGATCGATCAAGGCCTTATGCGCATCAAGGCTTAGCTCTAGCTTTTTTATCATCGTAAATTGGCTCTCTTTTTTATCTGTCGCCATTTTCTGATATGCTGCCTTAGGCGCAGACTTTAAGACCAAAGCCTCAGCTTTAAAAGTTTGAAATTTAACCGCGTCAGCACCGACGTTTACCGCGGCATCGACGAGCTTTTTGGCAAGCGCCAGGGAACCATTATGATTTACCCCGGCCTCCGCAATAATAAAAACTTTTTTAACCATTTTTCTTTATAAATTTACAAGGATTACCAAAAGCAATAACGCCAGACGCGATATCCTTCACCACCACGCTGCCGGCTCCTACCACCGAGTTGCTGCCGATCTTTATCCCCTGTATCACTGAGACACCCGTCCCGAGATGTGTATTTTTACCCACCGAAACATTCCCGCTTAAAACTGCGCCCGAGGCAATATGGACAAAATCACCGACCGAACAATCGTGCTCAATAATCACACCAGTATTGATAATGCAATGGTCTCCGATACGCGCACCGGCATTGATGATCGCCCCGGGAGCGATATAGTTACCCTCGCCTAACGAAGCATGAGACGAAATTATGGCCTTGGGATGGACCAGGTTGGGAAACGAAAACCCGGCCTTACAGCCAAGATCAAAAAGCTTAGCGCGTAAAGACGGGTCACCTACGCTGCCCACAGCTATAAAACAATATTTTATCCCTTTTTTAAAAAACTTAAGTAGATCCGCATCGGTACCGGCAACCGGGACCCCTAGAACTTTTTCCCCCACGCGCGTTTTTTTATCGATTATTCCCGCCGCCTGATAATCTTTTGATTGTTGTAAAAGGTCCAAGACCACCTTGCAATGCCCACCGGCGCCGATAAGTAATACTTTGTGCTTCATGGTTTAATATCGAATTTTTTAAGCATTTCCTGCAACTCTTCAAATTGCCCCATATCCAGCCAGGATTTTTCTGAAACCGGATAAACCCCGACTTTTTCGCCTTTTCCTAAATAATCGGCAACTAAGTCGGTCATATTATAAAATTTATTTTTAGGAATAGTTTCAAGGACGGTTTTATCTAAAACATACATCCCGGTATTGACAAAAAAATCAAACTCCGGTTTTTCGCGGATACTTTTTAAGTTCCCTCCGTTCTCGATATCGCACACGCCGTAAGGAACCGTAAAATTTTTCATCGACCCGACTAGAGTGATCTTGTTTTTATTGAGTTGGTGAAATTTAAATATATCCCCGTAATCAGCTTCGATAAGAATATCGCAATTGCTGACAAAAAATGTCTTCTTGATCTTATTTTTTAGAAGGTGCAGGCTCCCTGCCGTACCCAAGGGTTGGGATTCCTCGATATAATTTATCCGGTAAGTATGGTCAAAATCGTTAAAATAAGCCTTAATAATATTCGCTTTATAATTTACCGAGAGATAAAAATCATCGCAACCGTGCTCGGCAAACCGGCTGATGATGATCTCGATGATCGGCTTATCTCCGATCGGCATGAGCGGCTTAGGAAGGATCTTGGTAAAAGGCGCCAAGCGTGAACCTTCACCGCCAGCCATGATGACTACCGGCATATTTAATGTTTTGGGCTTCTTCATCTTATGCTCAAAAAGATCGACCCACCAAACCGCAGAAACTACTTTTTTATCGCTATCGACCACCGGCAGACACTCAAGTTCGGGCTTGACCATCAATTTTTCGGCCATCTCCCGTTCAAACCCCGCCTTAAGGCTGATAGGCTTAGGGTTCATCGCACAAGAGATCTTTTCCAAGAGGTTCTTGCCTTTGAGGATCCACCGGCGGATATCCCCATCGGTAACCGTGCCCAGAAGGATATCCTGATCGTCGACAACTAATAACGTTTTTTCGCCCATCGCATCCATCTGCTTAAGCGCCTGCTTGATCGTATGACTGGGCTTTATTAAAATCTTTTTTAATCTTTCCATATTCTTTACCCCTTGGCTAAACCGGCGATAATCGAAACAACATAGCCTACATCTTTCGCCTGCAAACTGGTACTACAAGGCAAATTTAAAACCCGCTTCCAAAACCCTGGCGCCTTTTCGATCTTATAAGCCTGATTTTTACGATAAGGGCGTTGCCAATGGTTTAGATACCAGATCGGGCGGGATTGGACCTGCTTTTTTTCCAAATAGCTCATCAACTTTTCCCGGTCCATACCGTATTCTTTCTCATCTATTAACAACGAATAAAACCAATAGTTAGGTAAGGTACCCTGCGGAACCCCCATTAATTTAACCCCTTTTACCGGTGCTAAAAGCTTACGATATAATTCGTAATTGCTTTGTTTAATGGTGATAAATTGTTTTAATTGCTCTAATTGCGCTAACCCTAAAGCCGCCTGTAAATTCGTTAAGCGAAAATTATATCCGACTTCGTTATGTATATACCTTACCGCGTCATCTTTCGCCTGCTCGACTAAATATTTGGCTTTTTTTGCGATATTTTTATCATTGGTAACGATCATCCCGCCGCCACCGGTAGTAATGATCTTATTCCCGTTAAAAGAAAAGACCCCAATATCGCCGATCGTGCCGGTAAATTTATTTTTATACGTTCCGGAACTGTAGCGCGACCCCAAACTCTCGGTCGCATCTTCGATGACTTTAAGCCGGTAATCCTTGGCGATCGCCATGATCGGCGTCAAATCGCAGGGATTACCAAAAATATGCACCGGAACAATGGCCCGGATGATCCTGCCGGTACTTTTATTTTTTAACCCTGTTTTGGTAAGCTTGCACTCTTTGCGGCAAAATTCTCTTAATTTGGCCGGATCAAGATTCATATAATCATCGCAATCCATGAATACCGGCTCAGCCCCTAGATATTTGACCGCATTGACCGGGGCAATAAAGGTAAGCGTCGGCACGATCACTTCATCATTATTCCCTACCCCGCAGAGCTTAAGCGCGATCTGCAGCCCGGCTGTCCCGTTAACGCAAGCTACGGCATATTTAGATTTAACGTAAGTACGAAGGGCATTTTCGAAATCCTTGACAAAGCTTCCCGCTGACGAGACCCAATTGGTATCAATACATTGTTTGACGTATTGCAACTCCCGGCCGTTTAAATTAGGAACAGAAAGCGGTATCATCAAAAATTCCCTTATACGTTATAAATATCGGACTTATACATACCATTATTCTTTTTAAACCAGGCAATAGTTTTTTTAAGCCCTTCTTCCAGGCTATATTCCGGGGCCCATTTAAAAACTTCTTTGGCCTTGGAATTATCCGCCCAAAGCCGGTCGACTTCGCTTTTGGCCGGCCTCTTTCTTTGAATATCTTCTCCGATTGCAATATCCGCCCCGATTATTTTGGCGATCAAACGTGCTAAATCGCCGATCGAAATTTCGCTGTTACTGCCGAGATTCACGACTTCGCCGATGCCGCGGCCAGATTCTCCGGCCTTGATAAAACCTCTGGCAGTATCCTCGACATAGGTCAAATCCCGCGTAGGGCTTAAAGAGCCAAGTTTAATTTTTTTACATCCAGCCAGGATCTGCGTAATAATCGTAGGGATCACCGCCCGCGCCGATTGCCTGGGCCCAAAAGTATTGAAAGGCCTGATAATAGCAACCGGAAGGTCAAACGACCGGTAAAAAGATAACCCCAGCAGATCTGCCGCCGATTTACTCGCCGCATAAGGCGACTGGGGATTGATCGGATGGGCTTCCGTGATCGGAACAAATTGCGCCGAACCATAGATCTCGCTGGTCGAAGTAAGTATAACCTTTTTAACTTTAAAATCGCGGGCCGCCTGTAACACATTTAGGGTTCCCTTAATATTCGTATCCACGTAGGCCTCAGGAGAATGATATGAATAGGGTATACCGATCAATGCCGCAAGGTGAAAAATAGTATCTACGTCCCGCGCTGCCTGGCGCACAATATCCGCGTCGCGAATATCACCCGATAGCACTTCGATCTCATCCTTACATCTTGAACTATCCAACCAACCCCGAAGATTACGGGAGTTATAATGAACAAAGGCTTTGACCTGATAACCGCGCTCTACCAACTGCTCCGCCAAGTGGCTGGCGATAAACCCGCCGGCTCCGGTCACTAATACTTTTTTCATAATGTACCTTTTGTTTTTTCTGCTTGCGCCACTTCTCTTTTTAATGCCAAATACTCCTCTTCTTTCATTTTCAAAAAATGATAGGTCAAGCGGACTTTATGCTCAAAGCCTTTAGGCGTTAGCATATAATGGACTTTCTTAAATTTATTATTTAAAGTTGTAAAATTCTTGATCTCGATAAAACCTTTAGTGATAAGTGACTTAAGCAAATAATTGGTCTTGCCTAGAGAAAAGCCCAGGCGCCCGGAGAGGTCGCGCTGGTTAGCCTCTTCTGAGGAAGATAAAACGCGCAATATGTTCAATACATCTTCTTTTACTGTATGTTCATCCATTGAACATAATTATAGAACAGGGGGATCGCTTGTCAATCTTTTTATTCGGTCGCAGAGTTATTGGTATTCTGGGCAGATACAGCCAACGGCGCAAACCCGATCAGGACTATTATTTTTACCAAACAATAGTATGATTGGTTTTCAAAAAAGTTAAGGCACGGGAAACATTGTCAGCTATTTCTTTGCGCTTTTCTAAGGTAATTTTTACATTATCATACGGCGGTTGCCAGTTTTTTATGCTTAAAGCGTATACGGATAAATTATATTGACCATTGGGCTTTCGTCCGTCTTCAACTTCTATTTTAAGCAATCTCCCGCCATCGTGGTAACCAAGATAATGCCTATCTATGCTTAAAACCAAAAATCCTTTTAGGCTTTCGGCTTTATTGGGCCCAAGTTGTTTAAATTCATTTAAATCCACAACATACTCTTTTGTCTACATATAAAAACACTTACTCATCACCGTCTATACGCTCATTATCACCATTTTCACTGGCCTGCCAATAGGTTGTATTTTCAATTTGTTCGTTCTGCTCTAAGATAGGCTTTTCAACAGTACTATAGGTTCCCTCTGGGTTAGCCCCATCAACAAAAAGGTTAATATCTCCTGTAGCCTGTTGAGCATATTGCGCAGATGCTTGATCCCATATTTGTCTTGCTTGTTCTCGCGATAATTTATTATATAAATCTTGCTCCGTCAGCCATTTACCACCTGGAGTATCTTCGATAAGCATTGTTCCAGTTCTGTCAGCAAATTCACGAGCATCAATATGATTTTGGCCATCTGCACCGGAATAAAAACCCGTAGCATCTTTAGGCGTACTAAAATCTTGCGCTTTGGTTGCTTCAAGATAATGTTCAGTTGTCTCAGCGCTACTTTTGCCACCGCATTCTAACTCATGTCCCGCTTCGCTCAAGTGCGAAGCCGTATCAGCGCCACGCGCAAGCCCCTCTGCTCCTCGTATCATTAAACCGGCCACAGCAGGAACATATGGGGTAACCAAAGCAACCGCGTCAAGGGCAATGGCTAAACCTCCTAAAAAACTAGGGTTGGAATTATACGCCTGGCAATCCATTACGAAGAACAGCACATCATAAGACTCAGCGATACTCCCTGTGGGGTCAATATATTTAATTGGGTTACCCAAGCAATAACTATACCGATTCAAGCTCTGGGGATTATCGAGGTGGATACCGCCCTGATCGGCGGTGATGAAGCGGCCGATGGTTGAGTCATAATGGCGGGCGCCATAGTCGTACAAGCCGGTAGATATATCCAACTCTTTGCCGGTATAAAACTTAGTGGGAGTATAGTTACCGGTCTGGGTTATGATCGTGCCGTAGGGGTCGTACTCCACATAAGATGCCTGCGCACCGGTTGCATCGCTCATCACGCTGGTTGAGCCTAAATGATCCGGGTGATAATAGCGCACGCCGGAATCATCCTCAACCGCCAAACGCTTACCGCTATGATAAGCATAAATACGGCCCCCAACCTGCACTGTGCCAAGATCAGGGTTGGGCGGAGTATTGCTGAAAAGCCAATTGGTATTATCTCCGGAATTAGTAGAATTATAAGCGACAATCGTATTTGCTCCAGCAACACGATTATCTTTTACATTTACATAATATACACTTTTGGTCATTGAGCCGGGTATACTCAGAATTCCCTGACTACCGGCTTGGGTCGAGCATAACGTTAAAAGGCCGCCGGAATAACCGGTTAAGCTTAAGTTGCTGGATACGCTTTGCGTGTTACCCGCGCCTAAGCGCACGGTTTTGGCGCCATTGATCGAGGAAGCGATCGTCAAAGCATAAAAATTATTATTACCAAGAATATCCGATTCAGTTGTTCCGTTAAAAATTACCGACGAAAGGCCGCAATTAAAAGTACCGGATGAATGATTCCAATTACCGCCAACGGTTATTGTGCCGCTATTGGCAGTCAAGGTACCACCGGTAATATTAACATCGCCATCGGTCGTAACCGTACCGCTATCAACAGTAAAAGTAGAACCGGTTTCAACAGTTATGCCGGTAGACCAGGCAGAGTTAATTACAAGGCATAAGGAAATAAAAAGGCTGATAACTTTTTTCATCTTATTGTGTTATGTCCTTTTCGTATAAATTTTCAATATAGACCGTAGTCGTCGTTTTACCGTTTTGTGTCACACTCTTTTTGACGCGCTTGCCATCACCATCATAAGCAAAAGTGGTAATTGCGCCATTTTTTCTGATTGCAAGAGGAAGATTGTCGGCATTGTAACCGATGGTGCGGCTATTACCGCTCATCATATTGCCATTAGCATCATAGGCGTAACTATTGCCGCCTAAACCGGATAAAGCATGGGCATGCCCGGCAGTATATGTGGCAGCCACACCATTTTCTGAAATCAAATTACCGATCGTGCTATAACCATAAGCAATACCGGCACCGGTAAGCAAACGATTTAAGTCGTCATAAGTATAACTTTTGGTCTTACCAAGAATACTATCGACAATCGAAGCAACATTGCCTACATTATCGTAAGCGTAAGTAAAATTCTGTAGACCGCCGGTAACAATATTTTGCAAACGTAAATTCTGCGGATAATAGGTATAAAGCGTGCGCAGACCATTGCCAAAATCAACTTCGTTGAGTTGTTGCGAAGGGTTATAATGGGTAGCCGTACAATAACTACCAACGCTATTTAACAACCCCGCGATATTGTAACCCATCGTAACCTGTTTACCGTTAGGATAAGTGATGGATGTTACCATACCTAAGGCATTGTATTGCCACAGCAAGCCATAAGGATTACCATCGATCGTGGTAATGCGTCTTACCACATGCCCTTCTAAATCATAATCCCAGGAAGAAGCGCCGGATAAATCAACCATGCTGGTGCGCCGGCCAATACCGTTAATAGCGGTTGGTTCATCATAATTATAAGTGATAGCCTGGCCGCCGCCGTAATCTTTTTTGATCATGCGATTAAGCACATCGTAAGTAAAAGATATGGTGTTGCCACGGGCGTCGCTTTGGCTGATAAGATTTCCTACATTATCATAACCATAACTCCAGGCGCCTAAATCCGGATCGCTCATCGCCACACGCCGAGCTAAAGTGTCATAGGCGTAAGTAGTAGTATTGTTTTCGTTATCAACGATTTTGATCAAATCATCCAAGGCATCATAAGTATAATTAGTCGTATAGGTAGCGCCGGCATTCTTTTCTTGCACTTTGATTAAGCGTCCATAGGCGTCGTTGATTATCGTCTTAGGGTGGTTATTTTCGTCGGTAACGGTAGTTGCCCAACCGACATAAGCATTGGTAGAAAAAGTAGTATCGGGCTTAATAACCTTAGCTACTCTCCCCAAAATATCGTAAGTATAATTACTCCATAAAACACCGCTGGCCGGAGTTTGATATGAAGTTTTTAGTCCGCCGGTTAACAAATATGGTAACGATGCCTTAGAGATCTGGCCGCGGGGATCATAATTAGTAGTCGTATAGCTAAATTGCTGAGGATCCTCCGACTCTTTGGCGGATTGGATCGTTCGGCCAAAACCATCCAACGTATCAACATTAATGACATTATCACCGGCCCCATGGTTTTCGGTAAAACGGGTAAGGATATAGTTGTAGCCGGGGCCGCTCAAAGAGTATTCAATAGATTGCGAACCATAAGTTGAAAGCTGATCATAAGGCCCGGTGGTACGGGTCAACCGGCCAAAACCATCATATTGAAAGGTGATTTGCGCACCATTAGGATCCGTTTTTGATGCAAGTTGGCCGAATAAACCTAAGGTATCTCCGGGTTGATAATAAATTTGCGTAATAACCTGATTCTTAGCGTTGGTGATCGCAACGGGAAAAGTAAAATAAGCCGTATCGTAAGCGATCGTAGTCATATTATTATCGGCATCGGTCTGGGAAAGTAAATTACCGTAGCTATCGTAAGTATTAGTCGCAGCGGTGATATAGCCATTGATCGTATTGAGAAAGCGCTGGATCATGGTCAGGTTACCGATTGTTGGGATGCCGGTATTATTTGCGCTATTATCGTAGCAATACAAAGTGTCCGATGACGGAGCAACCGTAGTATCCAAGCCGGAAAAAATTCTGCGCCGGGCCGGCAAGTTTACCAGCCATATTGAGCTATTGATGGCATAATCGGTAAGAATAGTTTTTTCGTCACCAGTCACGTTGATATCGCCATAGTCGATCTCTTGAGTTTGGTTACCGTAGTTGTCATATACAAAAGATGTCCGTTTGGTTTGCGCATCAGTGGTTTCATCAATTTGCTTTAACGGCGTAACGTAAGGCACCGTAGTTGAATCGTAATAAGTGTATTGAGTAGTTTTAACCGTATTCTGTTCTTTGTCGAGCTTGCCTAGTTTAGCCTCGTTTTGATCAAAATAAAAATTATCCACGTAACTCAAGGGATCGGTTTGAGTCACTTGGCTAAATCCCTTAAACTCCCGATTTTGAAAATCATATAAACCGCCTACATAATTATAAGTAGTCGTGCCGCTGGTACCAAGCCCTGCATCAATGTTAACTGTTTTTAGCAAGGGCATGATGAACGATAAATTTTGATTAGAAAAGTTAGATGACGGCGCATAAGTCATTTGTAACTTTCCGCCATATGAGTTAGTTACCCGGGTCAATAAATCTGCTGGGGTAATATTTAGATTAGTATTAGTCGTTAAGTTAAACGATACAAAAGCGCGAGGTGTATACCCGCTGATACTTTGCAAGAAATATGGATATACCAGATCAGCCTGGCCGTCACCATTTATATCGCTTAATAAACTATTTTCGGTAGTAACTTGGTGGTAAGACTGTGTTCCTCCAAATGTGTAAATATGGCCCAAATTATCGCTGATTTTCTGGGGCGTAGCAGAAAACCCATTACCTGTATTATACCGTACCCACCAGCTGGCATGCGGGCAGTAAGTAGTCGTGCTACCATTTACTATCGTACCCGGAACCTCATCGTAAACGTTATAAACAAGATCCAGCAACCCGTCGCCATTAACATCCGCCAAAATTCCATTTTCGCCGATTCGCACCCTGGATAGATAAAAATCATACCAAGCTTTAGAAAAATTAGAATTATAGAGAACATTTTGAATAAACACTTTCCAATCGGAAAAACCTCCATCGGCCAATAAAGTAACCGGGGTATCAGAAAATTTAGTACCGGTATTATACCGGACCTTCCAACTATAGGTAGGAAAGGAATAGGCATATAAATCGGCTGGCGAATTATAATTAGGATTGGTTTTATCATACATGTTCAAATTTGCTTTTTCATTGTAAACTAGATCCAGCAAACCATCACCGTTCATGTCAGCCAAGGTAGCATTACATCCAAGCTGGATTGTTTCTATTTTGTCCGAAACAATACTGCTAACACTGGGTATAGGCGACATCGTCGTCGAATTATAGCCAATAGTTGAATTGGAATCAAAATAAGCTTTATCGTAAGTAAGCCAAATATTTTCCGTACTGGAAAACCCTGATCCAGTATTAAGCCGCACCACCCAATCCACGCTATTCATATAAATAACTGTCGGTGCACCATTGGGGTTTTGCTTCCAGGGAAAAGAGTGAAAACGATAATACAAAAGATCCGGTTTGCCATCGCCATTAAAATCGGCAAAAAAAGCCGATTGACCAATTTTTAGCCCATAATAATTGAAGCTGGCGCTCACACCGCCGCAAAAAGGCCCAGGTATGTCGCTATAACCGATAAGCTTAACCGGGGTAGTAGAAAAACCGTTACCGGTATTGTAGCGAACCATAATATCGTAAGCCGAGCCCCCATTCACAACCCCTCCATATTGGCTGTAAACCAAATCCGGTAAACCGTCACCATTCATATCAATCAAAGTAGCATTGCAATTTACAGTAATCGGCTCATAAATATTAGCGTGTGTATCGTGGAAATAGGACGACTCCTTGCCTAACCACACTTCCGGCGTAGTAGAAAAACCATTAGCCGTACCACGATAAACCAGCCATTGCGATTTAAACGTTGTTCCAATAGATTCCATATACTGGCATACAATCAAATCCGGTTTGCCATCACCGGTTACGTCCATTATTTTGTAATCAATATGATCGTCCTGAGGAAAAGCAGCGCCGGTATTGTAATTCTGGCTATTAATTATGGGCGCGCTAGGGTTAGAAAAAACTGTAGCCGCACCCCTTAAAGGGGCCGGCGAAGCCGGTTGTTGATACAAAAATTGAGCTTGGTGGATAACACTATTATCTTTCCCGATTTCATCTATCGAGCTCAGTAGAGTTCTCCCGGTAACCCCATTAGTCGTATAACCCAACACATATCGCGTTTGGATATTGCTATTAGCCGACAAATCTATCTCTTTTAGGCGCTTGTTGATTACGCGTTGAGCGCCATTGCCATAGTCCACAACGGTATAATTTGTGTTTTCCGTAATAAAATTAATTTTACAATTCGCGGTCAGCCCTTGCCCGACAGCATAATCAATCTCGCTTAGATATGCTTCGCTGGCACTAACCGAATTATAAATAAAATTTATCCCCACCCCATGGCTATTGGTAATTTTTGTTAAAAATGCTCTACCGGCTGCAAAATTACCAAAATCATATTCGGTCCCGTCTTTTCCCCATACTTGCCAAGTCGATCCGCTGTTTTTAATGCGCTGATATGTTTCGATCTTAGTCCGGTACTCATTATTACCAATAGAAACTAATTCATAAGCTGAGCCATTTAAATGCAAAAAGTATGGGTTGGCGGAATTACCAACACCGAGTTTAATCGATTGCGTAATATAACCCGGCTCAAACTCCCAACCATTACCAACCCAACTATCGTCGCCAGTACCGGCATAATGCAACTCTAGCTTAAGTTTAAGTTGGATATTTCCCGTACCGGGCAAAAGATTGAAGGGAAAGGTATAATTTATTCTCCCCGTAAACAAGTTAACTTGCCATGATCCCTTTTCAGTTGAAGACAATGGGCCGGGCTTGCTGTCAGGGATATACGAAGCTACACCCAATGGCGCATCGCTAGGGGCATTAGCCGGAGGATCAGCATAAGATAAACCGCAAAACAAAAGACAAGCCGCCAATACTATTAATAAGCAACGCTTAAATTTCATTTCTTATTATTTTTTATCTCTTTTTTCAGAGTATCGATCTCTTTCTGTTGTTGAATAACATACAGGGTAAGCTCTTCAACTTTTTGCAATAATTTTCCCTGCATCTCGCCCACGCTGACTCCATCCTTTTGCACTTGTTTGGAGTTAGGAATTCCCGGCAAGTGGCCGGATTGTTCGATTTTCTTCTCTAAAACATTAAGCGGCATTAAGCGATAGTTCGGAGCAAAAACAAAATCCGACCAGCCGGCTTGAGTGACCTGGACATCCTTGGCCACAATTTTTCCGTTTACGCAAAGCGCTTGAGTGGGATTAGTCGTACCTATCCCTACGTTACCGTTATTAATTACTTGTAAAAGCGGTGAACCATTTTTATCTACCCTGAAAGGTATTCCTGTACTGGAAGCCCCAATGTTTACATATAAACCATGGGCACCAGTCGTTCCCATATTCTGTATTTGTGCTGCCCAGGAAGAATTAGTGCTAGATTGTAGATCCAACGTAGCCGTCGGGTTTGTGGTCCCAATGCCGACGTTACCACTGGCTTGAATATACATTGGAATAAACCAACCACCACTACCATAAGTTTTAAATCGCAAGTCTTTATCACTCTGTATTGTACCTACTGTAGCCTGGTTCCTAAAATATAATGTTCGATCGGTTGAACCAACGCTGTCAAGCCAAGTATCTCCAAATGTAGTCAAGGTAGCCCCAGGATTAGTCGTACCTATCCCTACGTTACCGTTATTAATTACTTGTAAAAGCGGTGAACCATTTTTATCTACCCTGAAAGGTATTCCTGTACTGGAAGCCCCAATGTTTACATATAAACCATGGGCACCAGTCGTTCCCATATTCTGTATTTGTGCTGCCCAGGAAGAATTAGTGCTAGATTGTAGATCCAACGTAGCCGTCGGGTTTGTGGTCCCAATGCCGACGTTACCGTCACTATAATAGGTATTATTGCCATTCTGCTGCCATCCGGTAGCATGGGCAGAAGCTGCAGCCAAAAAAGAAATTACGAAAAGAGCTGATACACGTTTTAAAACGCTTGCATTAAACATAGCTAATCTCCTCCTTAATATTACCCACAAAAAGAGCTACTTCTCATATGTACCATTTTTAATGACACCTGTCAAGGTTATTATGCTAAACGAATTGACTCGGTAAATTGTAACTCATACTGCGACAACATCAACTTAAAAACTCCCTGTTGCCTGTAAGTTCTAAAACCACTTCGTTTGGTGTCTTATACCCCAGGATCCTCCGGGGGTAGTTATTCATCCACT